>VMHT01045248.1_pt1 | contig 40695 bp, 41 predicted proteins | sample 4693611 | NCBI WGS metagenome assembly VMHT01 (sample SAMN12280063, study PRJNA550983) | marine metagenome | isolation source: seawater sampled from same location over 5 years 0.02-0.2 micron viral filtrate | place: USA: collected off the coast of southern California halfway between the port... ...
AATAAATAATAAAAAAAATAACTAAAAAATTAATAATAATTTGAAAGTTTTTTTTATAATACTTTAAAATTTCGAATTCTTTATTAATAATAAACGGTAATATATAAAAAAAAATAATTGATATAATAATTATACCTGAGATTACATAATTAATATTTCCAAAACCATTTAATATTTCTAAAAAATAAAATTTTTCAACTATATAGTAAAAATAAGATAAAGCAGGAATTGATAAAAAAAATGAAAATAATAAGATCTTTAATAAAAATTTTTCATCTAGGTTTTTAAAAAAATAGTAAAGATAATATAAATAAAAAATACTATAATAATATCTGATATAGCAGCAGGCAATCAGGAAGCTAATACTAAAATAAATGAATTTTCTTTTCCCATTGTCTTGGTCAAATTTTAAGAAATATATGATAGAGGCTGAGAAGAAAATTAAACTTAAATTATCTCCTAGAAGCCAAATTGCTGAAGAGCGAAAATATGGTGAAAAAAATATAATTATTGATAAATAAAAAATAATTATATCATCTGTCTTAAATTTTTCTTTTAATATCTGATAGAATAATAATGGTAAAGTTAAACAAAGAATTAAATAAAAAATATTAACAAATATTAAGCTATTAGATATCTTTAATAAAAAACTTGTCAAAAGATAAAATATTGGAGAGTGAATTAGACTTCCTGAATTACTTAAAAAATTTTTTAAACCTGCTTCCAAACTTAATGAAAAATTTTCTATGAAAGGAAACAAGTATTTATGATCTATTTTTGCACCACCACTAGAATTCTCATCAAAAATAAAACCAAAAAACAGTGTTAAACTTAAGAATGCGTAAATAGATATTTTTTTATTAAAAAACATATTATTTTCTTTAATAATTATTAAATTTTAAGTAACAAGCACAAACACTAATTACAGTTAAAATTATAAAAATGAATAATTCTAATATACTTATATCATTATTAGCATACAAAGAGGCTGAAAATATTGTCAAAATTACGGACAAAATTAGAAGCCAGTTCCCAACGATAAAAATTCTAATAATTAACGATGAGTCTTATGATAATACCGAAAAACTTATACAAGAAAAAAATGACGAAAATATAACTATAATACAAAGACCAAAAAAATTAGGTCTTGGAACCGCTCATAAATTATCCCTTATTTATGCAATTAAAAATGATTATGAATATTTGGTCACTATGGATGCAGATTTTTCGCATGATCCAGTTCATCTCCAGGAATTATTAGAACAAGTTGGTCATAATAATTTTGTAATAGGGTCAAGATTTTGTATGGGTGCAAAAAGTGACTACAGAGGTTTACGAAAAGTAATTTCAATATGTGGAAATTTCTTTGCTAGAAAAATTCTTAATATAAAATTGAATGAAATAACAACTTATTACAGAGTTTACAGTACTAAACTTCTAAAAAAACTACCATTCGATGAATTAAATGCTCAAGGATATAGTTTAGGTGTAAGGCTTGTATGGTTAATGAAAAAATTAGATGCAAAATTAATAGAAGTGCCTATTCATTTTAAAGATAGAAACAAAGGTAAATCTAAAATTCCAAAACTTCAAATTTTTGTAAGTTTTTTTGATTTATTATCAATTAAACTAAAAGATATGTTTGTTAAACAAAGATTCTATGAAATAAATAAAACTTATATTTTAGATAAAATTTGTCATAATTGTAATCAAAAATTTTTTTCTTTAAAAAAAAGTAGTATTATTTGTCTAGTATGTGGGAAGGAAAAAAATGAAAGATATTAAACATCCCTATGGAAATACTAAAAGTTTTATTCTTAAATCTATTAAAAAATTTTTACAATATTTTATTAAATTTTTTGTAAATTTTTTTTGTAAACTAGATAATCATGATGAAATAATTATTTCATCAGCGACTCATTCACCTTGGCTTAAGGATAAAAAGTTTTATAATTTTTTTAATAAGATTAAAAATTATACTTTATTAGATTATCCTAGAGCTTATACGTTATGGCAATGTGCATATAATGTTAGCAAAATAAATGGTATGATACTTGATATTGGATGTCTTCTTGGTGGGTCAGGATTTATAATGTCAAAAGCAAATAAAAGTGGGGTTGTTCACCTTTTTGATAGTTTTACAGGTTTCAAAAAAGATGATGGTCTTCATAAAAAAGATGTTTTTTTTTATGACAATATAGACTTTGTGAGAAAAAATATAAAAAAATTAAAATTAAGAAATACCTACGTTCACAAGGCATATTTTCCCAAAAATATAAAGGTGAAAGTAAAAAAATTAAACTTTGTCATATTGATGTTAACACTTATGATGATACAAAAAATATTTTTAATTTTGTTCAAAAAAAAATGGTAAAAGGTGGATTAATAATATTTGATGATTTTGGAATTTGGGGTGTTGATGGAATTAAAAGATTTATTTATAAAATAGAAAAAAATTATAAAAATCAATTTTATTTTATAAAAAATTATATGGGTCAATGCATCTTAATCAAAAAATAATGATAAATTAATTAATATGAAAATTTTAATTACTGGTAGCTGTGGATTTATTGGATTTAATTTATCTCTTTTTCTTCTAAAAAAAAAATTTAAGATAATTGGTATTGATAACTTAAATAATTATTATGACGTAAAATTTAAAAAAAAACGTCTTCAAATTTTAAAAAAATATAAAAATTTTAGATTCTATAAATTTGATCTTGCTGATCAAAAAAAAGTTAAATTTGTTTTCGAAAAAAACAAAATTGATTCTGTAATTCATCTTGCTGCTCAAGCTGGAGTGAGATATTCAATAGATCATCCACAAAAGTACGTTCACAGCAATATAGTTGGTTTTCATAATATACTTGAATATTGTAGGCTTAAGTCAATAAAGAAAATTATTTTAGCTTCTTCAAGTTCGGTATATGGAGACAAAAAAAAATTTCCTTTAAAGGAAAAAGAAAGCATTAATCCCAAAAATTTTTATGGTTTAACCAAAAAAAATAATGAGGAAATGTCTGAGATATATTCTAAATTATACAATTTGAATATAAGTGCACTTAGATTTTTTACTGTTTATGGTGAATGGGGAAGACCTGATATGTTTATGTTAAAATATCTTAGATCAAAAAATAAGTTCAATCTTTATAATAATGGATTACATTTTAGAGACTTCACATACATTCAAGATGTAAATGAAATTATTTTTAGACTAATAAAAAAAAGAAATATTGGATTTTCTGTTTTTAATATCTGTAGTAATAAACCATATAAAATTACAAAGATTATTAAAATAATAGATAAATTATTAATTAAACCTAAATTAAAAATAATTAGAGTTGGGTTGCAGAAAGCTGATGTAATTAAGACTCATGGAAGTAATAGAAAAATCATAAATTTTACTAAATTTAATAAATTTACCCCTCTAGAAATTGGGATTCAAAATTTAGTCAATTGGTATAAAAATAATCTTTAAAAAATTTTAATTCAATTTTCTTCAATACGTTTTATAATTAATATCTCTTTTCCCAATATTGTAATATAATCATACTTACTAATATCTTTATTAATAACATCAAGATATCTGTTATAAAATTTTTTATCATAAATAAATTTAAAACTTTCAAAGGGATTATAAGTATAGAGATTATATTCATTAATAAGTCTGTTTGTATTCCGCCCAATAAATATCACTATTGTTATTAGTAAAATAGTTGAGGATTTTTTTGAAAATTCTGAATAATCAATATTTTTATAATTAAATAAAATTGATAATGGAACAAAAGTTAAAATTGGTATTAAATGATATCCACCATATCTCAATGTAGGGTGATTAAAAAACCATTCCAAAAAACATAAAATAAAGAAAAAATAAATAATTCTGTAAATTAATTTATCCTTTACTATTTTTTCTTTTCTAAAAATAAATATTGACCAAAATACTATAATTACAAAAATAATAGATAGTAGAAAATCACTTACTTTATTAAAAAAATAGTTATCTATCCAATTTGGCACCCAATTAAATCCTTTGATATAATTTATTTTGTTCTCTACTACGTAATTAGGAGAGGCACCTGCTTTTGACCACAGCTCATACCAAACATTAACCCCCTTAATTTTTTCAATACTTAGTGACCATAGAAGTCCATCGAAACACGAAATTGCTAAAGGAAATATCAAACAACCAGAATTTATAATGTTATAAAATATTACTAAAAAGAAAAAAAAAATACAGAATATGGTTGATCTTGCTTTGAATATTTCAATCAAATCTTTATTAAAGTTACAAAATAAAATAATTAAAACTAATGGTGCATAAATTATATAAAATGGCTTTAATGAGAAAATTAATACTGAAATAATGCTAATAAAATAAAATAATTCTTTATTTTTAGGTTTTTCATTAGTGTTTTGAATAATTATTCCCAATAAAGAAATTAAAAAAATTAATATCATTCCCGATCGATCTGTCCCATGTTCTGCTAATCTATAAAAGAAAATATTAATAAAAGTGATTATCATTAAAGAGTAAAAATTTACAAATTTCAAATTTTCAAACATTTTTTTACTCTTAATAAAATCAAGTAAAATTAAATTAGCAAATCCTAAAAAATAAACTGGAGTTAAATGTAATAGATAAAATGAAACCTTTGGAAGATAAAACAAAGAACTTAGAAAAAAAATTGAGGAATGATTTCTGAAACCATTATTTAAAAGACCCAGGCCGACTGGATGTTCCATTTGAGTTAATAGATAGGAATAAGGAAAATGATAATAACCAAAATCATCATGATTTTTTCCTACAAAAATGAATAACAAGAGTATCAAAAAAATTAAAAATGTATTTAATATATTTTTTTTATATTTTGGATTTTTTTTAAAAAAAAAGAGAAAAAATAAAATTCCAAATGATAAGAAGATTAAATTAAATATGTAGTTGTGTACAAAAAAAATAGAACTTAAATAAGAAATTGTTATAGAAAATGAAATTCCAATTAAACCTAAAAAACCAAAATTATAAAAATTTAATCTTAAAAATTTTGATAAAATGCATCCATATCCAACTAAACTAAAACAAATTAGGAAATAATATAAAATAAACATCAATTACTTTAATTAAATACACTATTAACCAGATTTGTAATACCTCGATCGAAGCTAAAGGCTAACTTTTGTTTTTTTAAATTCAATATGTATTCCATATAAAGAAAAGCTTGTTTTCTTCTTGACCACCAATTTAAAGAATATTTTGAAATATTTGATGTTATTCCATCACTATCATCGTTATAAATAGTTAATTTATCTGAGATAAAGTTATATTCATTATTAAAAAACTTTGAGAAAATTACAAACCTTGCATCAATCTCTAAATTTGGAAACTTGCTTTGTTTGATAAATTTTAAAAATGTTTTAAAATTTTCTCTTGTTGTTGAAATACAGCTTGTAGGAAAGATAGTTGGCCAAATATTTTTTGATTTATTGACGAATCTAAATTTATGTTTTTTTGCTAAGGGAAAATTATATACACTTTTTACCTTTGGATTTTTATCAAAAAAAATTTTTATCTTTGATAATTTATTTTTCTTAAAAAAATCGTCTGCATCTAAAAGACAAATGATTTGTCCTTTTGATATTTTAAAACATTCATTTAAAGCATTAATTTGATTTAAGGCTGCAAAACTAAATTTTTTTCTTTTATTTGTAATTAATTTAATATTTTTAAATTTTTTTATTATCTCTATTGAATTATCGTTTGATACATCGTCAAATAATATTATTTCAAAATTTTGATAGCTTTGTTTTTTAAGCATTGATAATGTTTGTGAAAGAAATTTACTCTTATTATAATTTGAGATAAGTATAGATATCTTATTTTTATTATTCATAAAATTATTTCCTAAATATCATTTTTCTTAAACTTAAATTTAATTTTTTTTTATAAATTTTTTTTAATAGTGAATTATTTCCTACTAGAAATGTGGGTTTATTATTTTCAATAATTTCAATTTTTTTTCCATATTTCTTGCTTATTATCTTTGCAATTGTAACTAATTTTGTTGGTTTTCCAGTTGACAAATTTATTACACCACTTATTTGATTTTTTAAAAAATAAATAATAATCTTTGCAATATCCTCAATGGATATGAAATCTCTAAAATGATTTAAATTTTCAAGTTTTATAAAATTTTTTTTTTTAATTTTATTTTTGAGATCAGGTACAAGATAGTTTTTTCTTTGATTTATATTAGTCGTACTAAAAATTCTTCCTACACAAACTTTGATATTTTTTTTATTTAACTTTTGAAGTTTTTTTTCTGCTAAATATTTGGTTTTTCCATAAAAACTTATTGGATTTATTCTTGATTTTTCACTAATTTTTTTTCTTGAGGTTGAATAAACATGGGAGGTTGATGCAAAAAAAAACCAACTAATTTTATTATTTACTGTTAATAATGCGTCTACTAAATTTTCAGTGCCAATAGTATTAACGTTATATGCATTTTTTTTATTCTTATTAACTTCTTTAATTGGCACAATTGCTGCCAAGTGAACTAAATAATTAAATTGACTATTTCTAATCCATTTTTTTACAGAATTTTTTTTTGTAATATCGCCTTTAAAAAATTCAAATTTAATATTTGACGTTTCTTTTAATAATGCATTACCTATAGAACCAGAATGACCTGTAATACCACATTTAATTTTTTTCATACTACTATTTAATTTTATAGATATTTTTTAATTAAATTTACATGATTAAAAACACTAAATTTCTTTATTTTTTTTTTGATATAAATTTTTTTTTTTAAAATTTTATTATTATCCTCTACTAAAAATTCATTAATTTTTTTATTTAAATCTTTCAAACTGTTATTTTTGAATAAATAGCCTCCTTGTTCATTTTCATTAATTATTTCTTTTGGTCCACTAGGACAATCACTTGAAATTATAGTTAAATTGGAGAGAGCAGCCTCTATTAGAACAAAACCTGGGTCCTCCCAGAGTGATGTTGATATGAACATTTTGCTATTTTTCATATATTTAATTACATTTTTCTTATGACCTAAAAAGATTATATGATTTTCTAGCTCTTTTGATCTAATTTTTTCTATTAACTGACTTTTAAGTTCACCATCACCTAGTATAAATACTTTATATTTATTTTTTAAATCAGCATTATTTTCGTAGGCATCAATAATTAAATTGAAATTTTTTTGATAAGTTAATCTTCCTGCCATGACAATATTATTTTTTTGAAATCTATTATCAAAACTTTTTTCATTTTTCGAAACAAAGAAATCTTTAACGTTAAAAACAGGATCATTTAAGACAAATACTTTTTCATTATCAAATATTTTTTTTTGTATTAAAATATCTTTAGTTTCTTCAGTTGGACAAAAAACTTTATAAATAGTTTTAGATCCAAATTTCCAAACAAATTTTCTTAATATGTTAAATTTAGGTTTGCCTGAAATTCTAATGATTAATTTTGACTTAAAATTGAATAATCTAAATAGAATTAATGGTAAAGAAACTATTAAATGAGCTATAAAAAAATCTGGCTGGTGTTTTTTTAAAATCTTTATTAATTGAAAAAAACATGAAAAAAAAATTAAGATGTACGAAATTCTACTTTTAATAAATCCAAATTTCGGAAGATAATTATTAATATTAAAATTTTGATTTAAAAAATATTTTGAATTTTGATCATTAATTTTAAAATTCCATTCTCCTGTGCTATTAATAATTAAGGCTCTATGGTCTTTTGAATATTTATTAATTCCTAAAGCAGAATTATACATTGCTTTAACCGTTGCTATTTTGTTGTCTATGAATGGTCCCCAATAAAATACACTTATCATAAAACTTTATTAAAAAATAAATAACACATTCCGATTAAAATACGTAAACCATCTAAAAATGGTTTTACTTTTTTTTTTCCAGCAATTCTTTTTCTTTCAAAACTTGGCGTAGAAGTATATTTCAGTTTAGATTTATGCGCTTTAATGGGTAATTCAACACAAATCTTAAAGTCTCTAAATTTCAAATTTAATTTTTTTATTAATTCAGTTTTTCCAATAACATATGTATACAAAATATCGTTTATTTTAAGATTAAAAAAAACTTTACCAAAGAAAGAGAAGATATAATTTCCCACAACTGTTATAAAATCATCATCTTCGCTACCTGCATTTTTAAGATATCTAGAGGCAAACACTAAATCATTATCATTATTAATATTTTGAAGCATGTTATTTAACTCATTTGGATTCATTGAACCGTCAGCATTAATTATACAAAAATATTTAGTCTTTATATGATTAATGCCTTCTATGAGTGCACTGCCATAGCCACTATTCTTTTGATGAAAAATTTCTATATTTTCTCTTAAATCTATTGCATCAATAGTTTCTTTATCTTTTTCCTCTAAAACAATTAAAATTTTGAAATCATATTTTTTCAATTCATCTAAAAAAATTGGAAGAGATTCAGCTTCATTTTTGGCAGGTATTAAAAGAGTAAGTTCGGACATCAGATTGAAATAAATAAGTTTCTTATTTTATTTAGTATTTTAATTGGATATAAAAAAATTAAGTATATCAAATTCTGACCGTTATTATATCTAATTTTCATTTCGTAATAATAAGATTTGTAAAACGGGACTTTTGAAGACATCCCATGCATATTAAATTTTCCAAAAACTTCATTTTTGTTCGTACTCATTCCTTTAAATCTTTTATTTTTAAAAAGCCTATAAAAAAGATCATAATCAGAACAATAATCATAGTTGGTATTATAAAGTCCAATTATTTTATGTAATTTTTTTTTAATAAAAAAACTACATGAGTGGGATGGATAAATATTTAATCTATAACTTAATTTTTCTGGTTCAAATTTATAAAAAACTCTATCTTTTTTAATTGCACCAAATAAATAATCTAATTTAAAATCATTAAAATACATATTAGCGATCTTTAAAGCATTTTTATAAAAAACATCATTTGAATTTAAAATACATATCACATCTCCTGAAGATTTTTTAATTCCGTAATTTATAGCATCCCATAAATTTTTATCTTTTTTTGAAAAATATTTTAATTTATTTCGAAATTTTTTAACTACTTTTAAAGTTTTATCATTTGATTTACCATCAATTACAATATACTCAAAGTTTTTATAAGATTGATCAAGAACACTTTTAATTGTTTTTTCAATATTCTTTTCATCATTTTTAACAGGAGTAATTATAGTAATTTTATTTTTTTTCATTTTTTAGGATATTTAATGATTTTACCTCATATATTTAAATAATCATAAAGAATAAACACAAAAAGATTATTTTGATAATTATAAATTTATAATAAGAGTATACAAAATTAAAAATTATTCAAAATTATTTTATGAAAAAATCACTTATTATTGCTTGTGACGGAGAAGCAGCTAGTGGAAAAAGTACTGGAGCAAAACTTATCTCAAAAAAATATAAATTATTATTGATTAACTCTGGATTATTTTACAGATATGCCAGTAAACTAGTACTAAAGCATAAGCCTAAAAAAATTATCCCATTTTTGAAAAAAAAATTAATCAATATCTCATATAATAAAATTTCATCTCAAAATTTACATTCTCAAGATATTAGTAAACATGTTGGATATTTAGCCAAAAAAAAAGAGGTTAGACTGATTATAAACAATTTACAAAAAAAAATAATAAAAAGAAATAATCGTATATGTGTGGAGGGACGAGATATTGCTAGCAAAATTTTAAACAAAAATCCTAAATATGACATAGCCTTTTACTTTAAATGTAATATTGATATTGCAAGTCATAGACGCTGGAATGATTTAAAAAAAAAATACCCACTCAATGAAGTAAAAAAGTCTTTACAAGTAAGAACTAAATTAGATAAAAATAGAAAATTTAGTCCCTTGAAAAGAGTTAAAGATTCTATTTTAATTGAAACTCACAAACTTAATAAGGTGCAAATGGTTAGTAAGATGATTAAGTCGATTGAAAAAAAATTAATTAAATTTTAAATTATTAAAAATTTTTTCATATTTTTTCGCACTAACCCTCTCATCAAATTTTCTAAGATGTTCTTTTGCTTTTTTTGCTTTACTATTAAGATTTTTTGGGAAATTAATAAAATTCAAAATTTTTTTACGTAAATCTAAATGATTCTTATTTTCAAAAAGATCACCAAATTTTCCATTGCCAATTATTTCATTAACACCACCCCCACTCCTAGATGCAATAACAGGCACTGAATTAGCCAAAGCCTCAACGACCACATTTGGAAAGCCCTCAAAATATGAGGTATTAAGCAACAAATCATACTTAAATAAATTCTGAGAAACATTATTTGAAAAACCTTTAATAAAAACATTTTCTTCTAAGTTGTTTTTAAAAATAATCTTTTTTAAATCATTTTTTAATGGTCCGTCACCATATATATCTAATTTAAAAGTATCTTTTTTAAGACTTTTTAACGAATTAATTAAAATTTCTAATCCTTTTTCTTTTGCTAATCGCCCAACCCAAACTATTTTTTTATATTTAGTAATTTTTTTTTTGTTTTTTTTCATTTTTTTCTTTTTTATTGTGCCTGGATAGACAAAAGTTGATTTAACACCGATAAATTTATTTAAATCTTTTGATACTTTATTTGAATTAGTAATTATTAAGTCAGCTTTATTATAAGTGAATCTTACTAAAAATTTAATAATCTTTTTTTTTATAAAATCTTTAATATTAAAAAAAGTTGATAATTCAGTTAAAGTAGTTCTTTCCGTAAAAATAAATTTTAAATTTTGTGTTTTTTGCTGACATAAAGCCAAAACAACATTTGCATAAAAGAAATTTGAAATAAGGATATTTTTTTTATAAAATTTTGTAATCTCTTTCAGTAGTTTTTTTATTTCAGTTTGAGCAAAAATAGTTTTTTTTCTTTTAATTTCAACTATTTTACAAAATTTTGATAATTCTTTTTTATACTCATTTTTACCCAATGAAATTATATATATTGAGAATTTCTTTTTATTCAAATTTTTACATAAACTTAAAATCGAATTCGCAGCCCCACCACGAACAAATTCAGGTATAAAAAAAATTAAATTTGTTTTGTTTTTATAATTTCTCATAATATCTTAAAAAAAAATTTTTACATTCAAGTATACCTTTTGAAGTAAAAAAGAATAAAAATATCATGCAAGGAGAAAAATATCTTGGATTTCCAACCCATCCAGACACAGCTAAAAAATATAAAATAATAGCTATACACAAGAGATAAAAAGCAAATTTTTCTTTATCAATTCTCTTATTCTTAAAATTAAGCACAACTCTTATAAAACCAATAAAAGAAATCAAATAAAACAAACAGCTGTATAATATTGTTATTAAGAATAATTTTTTATACGTTAAATCATACTCCCAGAATCTTTTACCATCTTCACTAAGTTTACTTTTATCAAAAAAATACTGATAAAAAACTTGAAATGGATCGATAATCATTGTTTGAAATGTTTTCCAAATATGTATTTGAAAAAAATCGTAAAAGTTATTCAAAATTAAAGTAAGGCTATAATTTTTTTGCAATTTGTACAGCTTTAATCTATCTTTTTCATTTAGTAAATTAAGATTTTTTTCTTGTATCCAGTTATTTGTAATTTTTTTTTTTTTTGAATTTGCCTCCTCAATTTTTATATTTTCACTTTTTGAAATTAAAGGAGCTACAATGTAATGGTAAAAACCAGTTTGGGCTTGATATGATGTTAAATAGAATACACCCATCCTTTTATAGTTTGAATATCCAATGAGTGAAATTATAATACTCATTGATATCAAAAGTGAAAAAATTTTAATAAAAAAATTTTTTTTTATGACATAAAAAAAATAAATAATTACTGGTATAAACAGGCCAATGCTAATACTTCTTTGAGCATACATAAGACCTAAAAGACCTCCGATTAAACAAAAATCTAATAGTGATTTTTCTTTTTTTAAAATAAAGTAAATCATCAATAATAAAAAACTAAAATAAATTGATTCTGTTAAAAAAGACGAATGATATTGGTTAACCGAAGGTTCTAAACTGAATAAAAAAAATAAAATAAACAGATATTGTTTTGAGAAATTTTTTTGTAAATTTTTAAATAAAAGAACTAAGCAGCTAAAATAAAGTAAAATTTGAAATAAAAAATAACCTAACTTTCCATTATTTATTTTAAATGTTGAGGTAGCTTCAGCTAGTTTTTGATCATCCTTATTTAGAATGATATCTTCATTAATTAATTCAAAATAAATTGCAATTATAATTTGGGGTAAAAAACTTCTATAATATTCCTCTTCAAAAAGAAATTTTCCATTCTTATAGTTATTTATAATTTTTTGTGCTCCGATATTATATTCTGCTATATCTGATTTAAGCATCTTATGCTGCTGTCTATCATTTTTTAAAATATTTTTATCAAAATTACTAACAAATGTAGAAGCAGTAAAAAAGTTTAATATTATACCAAGTAAGATTACATAAATTACCTTTTTGTTATTTTGAATCATATTAAAATAATTTTTTTCTTTAATTTATTAAATTAAAAAAATCTAAAAAGTTATCTGGATTTTTTTTTTTAAATTTTTTTATTTTTTGTAAAAAAATATCGTGCTTTACTAATAAAACCACTAAATCATATTTTTTAAAATCTAAAACTTTTGATTTGATTTTATAAATTTTAGACGAAGTCTTATCAACAGTTGGGTCATAACCTGTGACTTTAATATTTTTTATTTTCTTTAAATTCAAAAATATTTTTAAGGATAAAGAGTTTCTTAAATCAGAGACGTTTGCCTTATAAGTTATTCCACAAACTAATATATTTTTATGTTTATTTTTTTTTATTTTATATTTTATCTTATTTTCTAAAAATTTTTGTAAATGATTGTTTACCTGTCTGCCTGCTAACATAAATTTAGCATTATGGCCTTTTAGTTTCGATATATGATATAAATAAAAAGGATCTACAGGCAAACAATGTCCGCCAACTAAACCAGGAGAAAAATTTAAAAAATTCCATTTTGTTTTTGCTAATTTTACAACTTCTTTAAAATTAATTTTTAATTTATGACATATCATTAGGATTTCATTCATAAATGCTATGTTGATATCCCTTTGAATATTTTCAATTACCTTGGACATCTCCGCATTTTTAATTGAAGTTGATATTACTAAATTTTTTGTAATTGATTTATATACAGAAAAAACTCTTTTTTTTATTTCAATTGGACATTTTTCTATTGATACAATTTTTTTAATATTCTTAATTGTATGATTTTTATCGCCAGGATTGATTCTTTCTGGACTATATCCTAGCCAAATTTTTTTTTTACGAAAAAATTTTTTTTTTAAATCTTCTGTTAGTCCAGGATATACTGTCGACTCAAAAAAAATAATATCTCCATCATTAATATTTTTTGCAATAATTTTACATGCTGAATTTAATGGTCTCAAATCAGGTTTGTTGCTCGGATATATTGGTGTAGGTACTGTTACGATATAGAAATTACTTTTTCTCAAATCATCAATTTTATATGTAAATTGAGATCTTTTTTTAGTTCTTAATTCTTTTGACACAAATTCTTTGTTAGTATCTTTTAGGTTTTTTAAGTCTTTAATTCTTTGATGATTGATATCAAAACCTAATGTATTAAATTTTTTATTAAGTCTTAAAAAAATTGGTAATCCCACATACCCTAATCCGATTACAGAAGGAACTATTTGTTTCATATCTAACTAAGTTGTTGAGTAAACTAAATATTCAAATTATACAACACAAATTTATATCTTAATTAAAAATTCGACTTAAATCATTTAAAATTATAAATTACTAAATAATTTTTTTTAAGATACCTAATATATTTTTCTTTTCAATTTTAATTGGGTTGTTATTTAATCTTTGAATATTAATACCATCTAATATTAAATTTAATTTACCTGGTATTTTTTTATTAATTTTTGATAATTTATTTTCAAGCGATAAATCCTGCTTTATTCTATTTATATTATTCATAAGATCATCTATATTTTTTGAATTTGTATATTTGAACAATAAATTATATCTATCTACTAAATCATACTTTGATACTGATCTTGCATTATTTTCATAATTAAATTTTAGAAAACTATCAAATGTTAGTGATACAGCGTGTCCATGATCTACATTAAATAAAGATGTAAATGGGTAAGATACTGCATGTGGGGCTATAGTTTTTGATATTGATATTGCTTTACCAGAGTAATACGATGATAAAGATAGTTTAAAGGCATTTTCTAAATTTTTATTAGATATAAAATTTTTATAATTTGCGAGAAAAAATTTTATTGATTTTTTTGAATTTAAAAGACTTTCACTCGTTGACTTAACAGAAAACATTGACTCCACTGCTTGTGCAAAACTGTCGAATGCACTTGACTGTAGTATGCTTAATTTGTCATTTTTAACTACAAGTTCAGGAAAAAGGGCCATATATGTTGGCTTAATTAGCTCATGTTCAACGCTATATTTTATGTTGTTAACATAAATTACTGCATTAGTAGTGACCTCAGCACCAGAACCAGCAGTTGTTGGAATTGCAATGAGTTTGCAGTGCGCTTTTTTTATTAAAACATTGTTATTTAAAATTTGTTTTTTTAAATTATCATTATTACATGTTACATTAGATATTTTTGATAAATCCATCACACTACCACCACCAATAGATATGATTAAATCAGGATTAAATATTCTAATAACTTTATTCAGTTTTAGTAATTCGTTTATTTCAGGAAGTTTTTTTTTTTTTAAAAAAACATTTTTTTCTTTATTTTTTAAAAATTTATAAACAATTTTTTTAGCTCCAGAATTAACAAAAGAATGCGCACCACCAACTACCAATACCTTTTTAAATAATTGATTTTCAATTATTTTTTTTAACTCTTTGTAATTTGATTTATTTATCAACTCCACTTTTTAACTATCTTTTTTTTAATAAATGATGAAGAAACTCCTGATGTATATTTTGGTTCAATTAATTTTCCTTTCCATTTTTTTAAAAGATTTATGACATCATTTCTTACTTTTTTTTGAACACCTTTTTTCCAATCATCTCCGTGAATGACATAAAATGGCTTAATCTTCTTTAGATTAGGTATGTAATCTAAAGTACTTTGTTTTACTACGCTATCAACATAGCTTATACTTTTTATAATTATCTTTCTTTGTTTATAATTAAATATTGGTGATTTCTTATATTTACTTATAGCTTTGTCACTTAATATGCCTACACAAACGCTTCCATATCTACTTGCAATTTTCAAAATATTTACATGGCCTGGGTGAATTACATCTGCACTCATTGCACAGTATACTACTTTTTTTTTTGAGGATTTGAAACGAGATTTTATCATGTTTACATTTATAATATAGTTGCTATATGATTAATACAATAATAAACAATCTTTACCCTAAGCATGATTACAAACTCTGAAATCAATCAATTTAAAAAAAAAGGTTTTTTTATAAAAAAAAATTTTTTTAAAAAGGACTATATTTATAAAGTGCTTAAGGAGGTTAAGTTTATTAAAAAAGATAATAGTAGAAATTTTTACAAATATTATGAAAAAAGTATTTTAAATAAAAATAAATTAGTACTAGTAAGAGTTGAAAACTTTTATCAAATAAGTAAAATTTTAACAAAATTAATTGAAAAAAAATTGATAAATCAAGTTTTGTCTAAAATCCTGAGGGGCAAAGCAGTTATTTTTAAAGAAAAAATAAATTTCAAACCATCTGGTTGTAGAGCTGATTTATTGCACCAAGATTCTCAAGCTGGTTGGAATAAATATACTAAAAACTTTATTAATGTTCTTATATCTTTGGAAAAAAGCACTCTTCAAAATGGTTGTTTAATATTTGATGTTTCTGGTAACAATTGTAATAAATTAATAAATAACAAAATGAAGCCTTTAAAAAGAAGTGGGCTTAAAAAACCAAATTTCAAAAAATTGTTACTTAATGTTGGTGATATTGTTTTTTTTAATAGCTATATTCCCCATTGTTCTTCATTTAATAAATCAAACAAAGGTAGGTCTCAAATTTATTTAACATACAATAAAGCTAAAGATGGAAATTATAGAACAAAATATATGAAAGAAAAGTTAAAAACATTTCCACCTAACAATTTAAGATCTAAAACAAAAAATTATACTTATAGGGTATAGTTTTTAATTAATGAAAAAAAAAATAGTTTTTTACTATAGAGATGCTCCTCAAAAACAGCTATTTGAGTATATTTCAAAAAGAATAAATAAAAATAAATTTAAAATTCTTTTTACTCAAGATTACAAAATAAATTCAGATTTTGGTTTTTATGCTGAAAATTCAAATAACATCAATGAAATAAATTCAAAAATTTCTTTTATAACTATTGGTGGTATGGATCAGGGGAAATTGTTCTGGCCAAATTTGTGGCTTAAGGAAAGATGGAATAAATTTGATTATGGAATTTTACCAGGAAATAATTGGGCAAATATGTGGAAAAAATCTTCGTGGTATGACAAGGCTCATCCAAAAAAAGCAATGCTTTTGACTGGTTGGCCAAAATCAGAAGCACTTAAAAATTTAAAAAAAAGACAATCCAAAACAATCTTATATGCTCCTTGTTTTGAGACTGATGACAAAGGTAAAGATGTAATTGATGCAATTAAAAATACAAATATTAAGATTTTAATAAAACATTTACCTTGGGATCAAAAAAAGGATTTACATAAATTTAAAGATGTTAGGGAAAATATAAAAAAAATGCAATTATACGCAAAAAATAAACTTGGCAAACGCGCGGTCATAATAAATTCAAAAGAAAACATTATGAAATTTTACTGTCAGGCTAATATACTAGTAACTGACGAGTCTAGTGTTATGTATGAAGCCCTATTGTTTGATCTTCCATCATTAAGTTGTATGGATTGGCCTATGAGAATTAATAATTCAAATAAACCAAGAAAAATCAAAAAAGATATTAATGTTTGTAATTACATTTACAAAAAGGACTTAAAAAAAAAATTTTATATATGTTTCAAAATCTTAGAAAATACAAAATTAAAAGTATTCAAAATAAAAATAAACATTTTTCTTATATAAATGATAGTGCAAGCAATATATCATTATTTTTAGAAAGTTATCCTGAAGGAAAAAAATTATTTAACATTAGGTCCTCTTACAATAAAGATTACTTGAAAAGTAGATATGTCGAAATTAAAAATTTTTTTAATTATTTAATTTAATACTATCAATTATTCTTCCAGTAGCTTTTCTTTTTAAATGTACCTCGCCCAAATGACAAACTACTGAACCTTTGATATCAGCACGACTTTGGTAAAGAATTATTTTTTTATTTTTGGTATGAATTTTTTTACTTATTAAAGTACATAATTTTGGTTGAGCCTCATAAGGGTACAACAGATTGTCTTTCATCTTTTCTAAAAAATATTTTTTGTTAACTAGTACAGCATATTTAAAATCGTCATAATTTGATAAAACTTCATTTAAAGAACAAATAGCGTGGTATGGACCAGTCATCTTTTTTTTTAAGTGATTTTCAATATCTAAATTAAATTGAGCCACCTCATTATTTGGGAAATTATTAAAGGCTACAAAAGATCCTCCTGTTAATCCAAACAAACCTTTACATGAACTATAAGCTAAAACATCTGCATAATAATGGTCTTTCTCAAGTCCAATAGACGCTGTAGCATCTAAAGCTAATTTTGATTTACATCTTTTCTTTAAATCATTGATCCTCCTTATTGGAATTTTTAAACCAATACTAGTCTCAACGGGACAACCAACTACCCAATCGTATTTTTTTGAAATATCGTCTATATTTTTATAGTCAAGATAATCAATTTTTGAAATTTGTTTATAAATTTTTTTTGATATTTTGGACATAAAAAATAATCTATCTGAATATACTCCAGTTTTTATTATTAAAATCTTTCCAAATACAAAATTATTTATCATTATCTCTAAAGCAAAACTTGCTGCACCCTGCATTCTTGCTATGTATTTGTGTCCAGATATTTTCTTTAATCGGTTTAATACTTTTTTTTCAATATTTTCGTAAGCAACATCTCCTCTTCCAAAGCAAGGCTGTAAAGATGAGATATTTTCAGTCAAAAGACTTGCTGGTCCTGGTGTAAATATTCTTTTTTTGTTATTTTGAGAATATATAAATTTGTTTAAATTATTTTTCATTATTAATTGAGTTCATAAAATTATTTCTTAATAAAATCATATTTCTACTAGGTCTTGATATGTCTTTTCTATGTCCTTTATTTAAAATTATTTCTATAAATGAATTATATTTTGATTTTATTGATTTATTTATTAATTTACTTAATTCTTTTTTATTTTTACAAAGGTAAGAATTTTTGTATCCAAATTCTTTTGCAATTCTAAAAAACTTTACATGTTTAGCTGCATTATCTTGTCCACCCACAGACTCGTGACTATGATTGTTGAACAAAACATGAATTATATTTTTTATTTTTGAGCTTGAACTAAAAGAGCCTAAGTGCATTGTGGCGGCTCCATCACCATCAAAACAAAAAACCTTTTTTTTTAATTTAAGTGCCAAACCAGATGCAACTGAAATTGCATGCCCCATTCCTCCAACACACATAAAAAAGTTTATTTTTTTTTCTCGAGTATTGATGATTTCATTTAATTCTCTAGATAAAATTCCAGTAGTAGATACAATTATTGAATTTTTAGGAAGTGTATCTATTAAAATATTCAAATATTTCTCTCTTTCATAAACTTTAGAAATTTGGTTTATTTTTTTGATATTATTTTTAAAAGTATTTTTTTTTATTAATAGTGCAACAACTCTTTGATTTTTATTCGCAAAATTTTTAAGTATATTTATTTGCTTTTTATAATCAGTATTTGCATCAACTATTTTATAAACTATACCTAACTTTTTAAGAAAATTCTCAGTTACTTTTCCTTGGGTAATATGCTGTGGTTCATCAACAAAGGTCTTGTGTTTTTCTCCTCGCCAACCAATGATTAAAAAGAGGGGAATTTTATAAACATTACTATCAGAAAGTGATATCAATGGATTAATTGCATTACCTAGACCAGAATTTTGCAGATATATTAGAGGAATTTTTTTAGTTGAAAGATGATACCCTATTCCTAATCCAACTGCTGAACCCTCATTTGCTGCAACTATATGATTCTTTTTATACTTATTTTCAAAAGCAAAACACAAATCTTTAAGTAAAGAGTCGGGTACTCCACAACAAAAATTTAGATCATTTTTTTTTAAATGTTTAATAAAGTTATTTATGTCTATCATTGATTACTTTGTGCCAGGTATCAGCTCAAGAATATCTTTAATGCTTAATAACGATTTATCTATTTCAAAAGATCTTCCATATTTTAAAATATTTTCAGCTGTTCTTTTCATAGCTGGGTATGATGCTCTCAACATATGATTTGCATAAATTACTATATTAAATTCGTGATCAATTAATTGTGACTCTTTAACATTATTAAAACTTGAGGGAACTACTACTAAAGGTATTTTGGCGTGAGTTTTTCTGAATTTATTTGCAAATTCGAATATTTTTTTTGGATTTTTATCTTTACTATGAATCATTATTCCATCTGCACCGCTATCAATATAACTTTTTGCTCTATTTAAAGCATCTGAAATAGGTTTATTTAATATAAGGCTTTCAATTCTTGCAATTATCATCAAATTTGATGATAATGATTTTTTACCTACTGAAATTTTATTTGAAAAAATTTTTATATCCTCTTGCTCTTGCTTAACTTTATTTCCAAAAAGGGAGTTTTTTTTTAAACCTTTTTTATCCTCCATTATCACAGCAGAAATTCCCATTCTATCTATTGTTTTTATATTTATTTCAAAATGTTCAACTTTTCCCCCAGTATCTATGTCAATTATTAAAGGTTTTGTTGTGACATCAAAGATGTCATTTATATTTGATAACCGTTGGTTTAAATCTAAAACTTCAATATCAGGTTTTCCTCTTAATGTAGAATCTGTTAAAGAACTAGACCAAAAGCCATCGAACTCAATCTTCTTTTTATTTTTATTACTGTGGAAAACTTTTTCAGCTATAATTGCTGATAAAGGACTGTGCGTTTCTAAAATTCTACAAATATCCTTTGTTTCTATTAATCTTTTTAATAAATTTTGTCTGTTAGAAGGAATTAATCCTTCTTCATACATTCTAGTTTGCATGCTTGAACTTGATATATTTTTTGTATGAGGAATTTCAATTAATTTTGATCCAATTTTTTTCAAAGTTGATATAGTTTTCTCTCGTAAAACTTTATCTCTACCTACCTTCCAATCATCACCATGTATCATATAATCGGGCTTCAATTTAAGTAAATTTGGAGAATAATCCCATTCATTTTGTTGAATTATTTTGTCTATACCATTTATACTCATTAAAATTTTTTTTCTCTGAGAATAATTTAGCAAAGGTAATCTTTTTGTTGATGCGATAGCTTTATCAGTTAAAAGTCCAACGATTATTGTGCCATATTTTCTGGCTTGATTTATCAAATTTATATGTCCGTGGTGTATTACATCGGCAGAAAGAGAAATGTAGACAATTTTTTTTTTCATATTTTGTATTTTAATATTTTTGCTGATTTTTTTCTTATCAAACTTGAGCTGATATTTTTTGTTCTTTTGAAATTTATTGTTCTTATTTTAAATTTTCTTTTTTTATAATCACTTCCACTAATTAAAATATCCACTTTGTTTTTATCCAAAAATTTTTGGGTTATCAACCAATCTGATTGTATAACTTTTTTTACTGATTTGAACTCCTCCAAAATTTCTTTTCTCTGTTTGAATTTAAGTTCAGGTAAATATTTTTTATATTTTAGTATTTGTTTATCTGTTGTTAAAGCTACAACCACTTCTCCATATTTTTTGGCTTTTTTTAGTAATCTTACATGTCCATGATGAATTAATGTCGCTGAAAGATCAACCATTACTTTTTTTTTTTTCATTAGATATTTCATCTTTATCAGAAATTAAATCTTCGTAAACTTTTAAATATTCTTTTGAAATCATATCAATATCAAATTTATTTTTTGCAAATGATCTAATATTAGGTAAATCAAAATTTTTTTTATCTATGTTTGTAAACACCCAATTAATTCCATTAGCATAATCCTCAATATTGTCTTTTTTTGCAATATACCCATTTTTTTTATGTATGATTACCTCTGATAGTCCGTTATCTTCAAAAATGATTGATGGTGTATTACACGCTGAAGCTTCTAAAGCTACTAATCCAAATGATTCTTGCCTACTTGGCACAACCAAAGCATCTGATGCACTATATAATAAACGTCTGGTGACTAAGTCTTTTGGATTATCAAAAAAAACAACCTTATCCCTATCAAAGTATTTAGGAAATTGATCTCCTGCAACAACAAGTTGGTAATCAAAATTTACTAATTTTAAGGATTGAACTAATAGATCTAAACCTTTTCTTGAATTATTGCCTCCCATTGCAATAAAAAAAATAATTTTTTTGTTTTCTTTTATAGAAAGCAAATTTCTTGATAAATTTTTATTTTCTGGGTACCAGTTTTTAAAGTCAATTGCGCATGGGATTTTAGAGATCTGTTTATCAGAAAATATTTTTGATTCTAATAATTTAGTTTGCATCCATTTAGATGTAGGAATTAATTTAATTTTTTTTGTAATCAACATCCTTTTTTTTTTAAGGAAATAACTATTCACAAGATTTTCAAGTTTTTTGCTCAAAATATTTCTCTCAGAATTATTCTCTGCTGTATAGTGTTCTAACGGTGAGAAAACCCACATATCATGCAATGTCCAAACTATAGGAGTCTTAATTTTTAGAATTTCTTTGATTGACATAAATTCGTTTCCAATCCAGTGTAAATGAATAATATCTGGATTTATTTTTTTTATTATTTTTTCTATTTCAAATGATTTAAATATCCCTAATGTTATTGTTTGGCTTGATTTCAAAATTACTTTATTAAAAATTTTTTTCAAAAAAATTTTTAATATAAAATGAAATTTAAAAAAAAAGGAGTTTGGTTTTATCAATTTTTTTACATTTCTGTTTTTTGGAAGATAAATGAAAGAATCTACTTTCTCTTCAATTAATTTTTCATGTAATTCTATTACAAAATTAGCCGCTCCTCCATATGCTGTTCCGTTAATATGTAATACTTTCATTATTTATAAAATTTTTAAATTTGTTTAAGTTTCGATGAACATTTTTTTTGTTATTTTTAAAAAAGAATAATTTAGTATCCTTTTTTTTTCGATAATAATTAAATATTGTTTTAAGAAGTTTAAATTGTTTATCATAATTTTTAATGTCTATATCTTTGTAATTAAATTCTTTTTTTCTGGAATTAGCTCTATTAATATTTTCAAATTTAGAGCTATTTAAAAATATAATTATGTCTGTTTTTGGAATGCTATTTAGGTACCTAATTAGCTTTTTTTTAGTTGATTGGTGCAAAAAATAAAAGGCTGATCTATAATTAAATCCTTCACTATTTATAAAAATACCCTTTTTCTGCGAAAATATAAAATAAGACCAAAGAGCTATTTCGTTATAAAAGTAATAAAAATACCTTCTTTTTAAATTTGTATCCTTAATAGAAAAAACTAAAAAAAGAGTTTTTAAAAAAAAAATTGGGTATTTAAAAAAAAATGAAAATATATATTTTATTTTTTTTATTTTATTTAAGATTTTAAAGTTTTTGATAATTATTTTTTTTTTTTTTAAAGAATTTTTTTTTAAGTAGCATATTTTGATAAAATGATTTACCTGATCCAGGCATCCCAATAATTTCAATACTTATTTTATCTTTCATAAGGTATAATCTATAATATTTAATTAAAAAAAGGATTAATAAATCCTCTACTTTTTAACTAAATAACAAGGTCTAGCGGTAAATGAAAATCTTTTGATATCTATTGATTTATCCTTAAAAAAATCATCTATACCCTTTGTGTCTCCAAAAAGATACTCCCCTGAGTTTCCTTTTCCAGCATAATTATCAAATAAAATTATACCTCCTTTAGAAACACAATTATAAAAATATTTAAGAGTTGTTAATGTTGGTTCTACAAAATCAATATCTATATTTAAAAGTGAAATTTTAAATCCAGGATTTCTTTTTATAAACTTAGGAATAGTTTTGTTCACATCTCCAGGAATTAAACTAAAGTTTTTTATACCTTTTTTTAAAAATAACTTTTTGAGTTGCTCATCACCTATAGATTTTGCTCCAGCCGTATTAATCCAATGGTCTCTTTGAATATTATCCTCTTTGTATTTTGTTTTTGGATATTTATTGCTGAAAACGTCAAATCCAAAAATTTTAGCACTATTCTGACCACCCATAATTTGCCTCATTAAAGCAAATCTCATTAATGAAGTTCCTTTAAAAACTCCACACTCAACAATTTCTCCAGGTATATTTACTGCCAATTTCATAGCTTCATAATGTGCTAAAAATTTTCCTATCCTTTCTTCATTTGTTGTAAGGCTATTAAATGTCTCATAGTCAAACATTGATTGTTCATCAAATTTTGGAAGTTTAATCATTAATTTATTTCAAATATTATTTTTTTACATCTATCTAAATTATTTATCAACTGTTTATAAATTGTATCTAAATCATCAATATTTTCAAATTTCTTTACTTCATCTGTTATTTCGTCAATTCTAATTCTTTTCATGATAAAATTTGATATAAGAGTTACTATTTTAATTTAAAATTAATGCAAAACAATTGGAAAAAAATTTGGAATAAGATTGCTAAATCAGGAAAATATACTTATCTAAAAGAACTTTTAGCTTTAAATGAAAATAAATTGAAAACAACCACACACGATCAATATTTAATAAAAAAACAAAATAGCAAATATAGATTTAATATTTTTTTAACTTATGAGTAGAACAGGTAAATGTATAATGATATTTGGCCTATCTGGTGCAGGCAAATCTACACTGTCAAAAATTATTCACAAAAGAGTTGAAAATAAAATTGGTAAAACTGTTATATTAGATGGAAACAATATAAGAGAACTTTTAAAATCAGTTGGCCAAAATTTTGGATTTGAAAAGAAAGAAAGAACTAAGAGTGCAAAACCTACTACACATATAATTAATCTTTTTTTAGATCAAAATATAAACGTTATTTATAACAATATTGGTCTAAATAAAAAAGCGCACTCATATTGGAATAAAAATATCAAAAATTTGATTAATGTTTACGTGAAGGCTGACGTTAAAAATATAATAAATTTTGGAAAAAAAAGAGAGATCTATAGATTAAAAAAAAATGTTGTTGGTATTCATATTAAACCTGAAATACCTAAAATGATTGATATAAAAGTTTTAAATGATTTTAATCGACCACTAAAAGTTATTGGTGACGAACTTTTTAAAAAAATTAAAAAATTTCTTTAAGCATTTTTCAATTCATAAAATAATTTTTCAAGATTATTATCTTTAATTATTTTAGCAACATCGTCTCTGATCTCAGTTTTAATTACATTTTTTGAATTTTGATTTGTAAATCGAGTTCCATGAAATTGGACTTCAAGATTATTTAAAGTAAATTCCTTTGAATTTATCTTTATAGCTTTATTAATTTTTTCTAAATCAAAATTAATTTGATAAAAGTTAATTATTTTTTTAAAAATATTTTCTGGAGAATTAGTTAATTCTTCAAATTCAACTATAAGATAATTTGTATTTTTTTTTATATACCTACTCCAAAAAAAATAAAATTCGTGATATCTTTTGGTCATAAAATTGAATATTAATTTTTTGTCCATATTCTTGTAATAATCCACTGTTTTTAAATGTGTGTAATATGAATAAAACCAATCATCTGGTCTTCTTATTAAAATAATTGGTTTTAATTGGTCCAATGAAAACATATCTATTGGCTGTAAAGGATATCTAGATGCTATGATCATTTCATTTTGATAATCATTATCATTATAAAATTTGTTTGGAATTTTTTTTTCGATTCTCGACAATCGTACATTATTAAAAAGATCACCAAAAATTATTGGACTATCATTAAAAACAAAGTCATTATCAACAAAATTATTTATCTTCGGTACTCCATTACCTATTTTATATCTAAGTTCAAAATATGATGAAAAAACATTTCTCACATAATTTGAACCTGAACTTGGTGGTGAGATTATAGAATTAATTTTTTTTTTAAATTTTAAATAAAAAGCTAAATTATTAAATATACTTTTTCTTAACTTAAAAACTTTTTCAAAAAAAATAAGATTAAAAATAATTTTTGTATACCATTTATGAATGCCAATTACTTTAAATTTTTTTGGATAAAGATTTAAATGAATTTTTTTTGAAAGTCTTATTAATTTCCATCTTACATCTAGTTTTAAAAAATTCTTTATTTTTGAAATCATAATTTTACTTTTTTTTCACATTTATTTATTAGTTTTTGATTATGTGATATTAAAATAATTGTATAATCTGAATTTAATAAATTATTTATTATTTCTTCCTCTGCATCGTTATTTAATGAGTTAGTTGACTCATCTAGAATTATTATTGGTCTATTCAGATAAATCGCTCTCGCAATCCCAATTCTTTGTTTCTGTCCACCTGAAATTTTAGAGGAAAAACTTCCAATATCTGTCTCATCTGCATTTTTTAACTTTTTTATAACATTATCTAATCCACTTATCTCCAAAGCACTTTCATAGTTTTTTTTATTAAACTTTTTATAATTAAAATCTAAAATAATATTTTCTTTAATAGTTGTATCTAGAAGCACAATATCTTGTGGCACAAAACTCACTTGATTTCTCCAACCAAAAATATCATCCTTGATATTTTGCTTGTCACAAATTATTTCACCTTTAATTGGATCAATTAAACCTAAAATTAAATCAATTAAAGTGCTTTTACCTACACCTGACTCGCCTGTGATACCCACATTTAAACCTTTATCTATATCTAAATTAAAATTTTCAATTAAAGTTCTATCCTCAACATAACTAAAATTTAAATTTTCAATTTTTAGTGAATTTTTAAACTCTTTAATTATATTTTTTGACTGAATATTTAATGCAACATTAGATTTTTCATTCCAATAAATAATTTCGTGACAAACTTTTGGTATTGTATAAGAGTTATATTTGATATTATTAATATTTATAGAAATTTGTGTCAAAGAGGGAATAATTCGTATTGATGCTATTACAATAAAACTCAAAGATGGTAATAAACTTTGAAAACTTCCAGTTCCCAGAGAATTATAAATCATAAATGTTACAATAAATAACAAAGCTGATATCTCGATTATTGATTTTGGCAAGAGATTTATAATTGATAATTTAAAATCTCCTTTTTGTGAAACACTTAGTTTTTTGATAAAATTTTGAATAAAATCTTTTTGTGTATTAGAAACTTGTAAAAATTTTATTGAAGTTAAACTCTCTAACAAACTTTTATGAGTAGCAACCCTAAAGTCTCTAGCTACCTCTCCTAGATTTTTAATTTTATTCTTAATAATCAATAATAAAGTAAGAACTGGGATAAAAATTAGTAATAATGAGAGAAAATAAGTAAAATCAAGTGTTTTAAAAATTAATATTAAAATAAAAATTAATAACAAAATATCTTTAACAATATTTACATATGAAAAAATTACATTTGTAGATTTGATAACGTCACTAACATTTTGTATCAAAGATGATGAATCATTTTTTGTATGAAATGAGTATGGCCTAAACAAATATGATGAATATAAATTTTTTGAGTTTGAAAGATTAATACTAAGCCTGGTTTTATAATCGAAAAAATTAATCAAAAATATTGATAAAGCACGAAATAAAAAGACAAAGATTAAAAAAATACTTGCATATATTATTCTTTCTTTCTCTGTAATTTGGTCTAAATTAAAAAACATATTTTTAAAATCAATTAATGAATAAAGTTTTTCTGGATCAATAATAAATAGTATAAAGCCTGGAATTGCAGATAAAGAAATAGCTTCAATTATATTTAATGGAAAATATAATAGTAAAATTAAAACTACATTAAGCTGGTTTTTTTTATCTAATATTTTAAAAAAGTTTTTTAACACACCTAAAATTCACCTTATAAAAAATTGCTATAATATTTATGAAATATTACATAAGTTAAAATTTGGAAAAATTGAAAACTTGAATTATTTGTTTTGTTATTACAAAATTTTTCATAGCTATTAATTATTTGTTTATGATTAAATATATCTAGTTTTTTAAAATAATTAGATCTAAAGTTATCATTTACAAATTCACTTAGATCGCCCATCATCCACTGTGTTTGAGGATCTGCAATAGAAAATTTTGTCTTATTAAATTTAATATTATTTTTTGTAATTTTTTTCAAAATATTTTTAAATATAAAACGAGTATCAAAATTTTTAATTTTGAACTTATCATTTAAATTAAAGCTTTCACCTGCAAAATGGTGATCTAAAAAAGGAATTCTGCTCTCAATACCGTAATGCATAGATATTCTATCTTTATATTTTAATGCTCTTGGTAGTTTGATACTATAAATATCCATATATTGAGATTTTTTCAACTTCGATATTTTATCTGTCTCATTTGAAAGTTTTTCCATATAAAAATTTTCATCTAAATTTTCATTGAGAAAATCTTTATCAAATAAATCAATATTAATTGATGGTGTTCCATCAGACGTTGAACCGTATTGATAAGTGTTTGATACTAACAGATTATTTACTAATGCAAATTGATCTATAAATTTCGATTTTTTTAATTTAGCGAATCTAAATAAATCTAGAATTATATTGTTGGTATTAGTTTTGTGCTTTCCTAATAAAAAAGGTAAAAAATTATAATCATAGCCGCCAAAAAGCTCATCACCTCCATCACCTTCTAGAATTACTTTTGTTTCTCTATTTTTTAAATGCTTATATAAAGCTTCAACTCCAAAAAGTCTTATCGAGGTAAATGGGCTCTCTAAAATATTTACCATCTTTTCCATATTATTTATTACATATTTTGCTGTTATTTCAGATGATGTATTACTTACATTTAAATTATTAATAGTTAATTTTGCTTTTTTTATTTCAGAAAATTTTTTATCATTTTTAAAACCATATGTATAAGTTGAAAAATTTTCTTTTAATTTTTTTGCAAGCATAAATGCTAAAGCTGTACTATCTGCTCCACCACTTAGAAACAATCCGATTTTTCGATCTGAAAGAATATGTTTATTTACTGATTTATCAAATAAGTCCTTAAGATTTTTAATAATATCATTTTCACTTTGTATTTTTATTTTTTTGTTAATTAATGACCAATATTTATTAATCTTTAATTCATTTTTTTTTATTACTCCATAATGACCTGGGCATAGTGATTTGACGGACTTAAAAAAAGTTTTTTCATCATGATCCATAGAACCCTTTAAAAAAAAATCTATAACAGTTCTTTGATTGATTGTTTTATCTTTTTCAAATTTTATTATAGGCTTAATTTCTGATGAAAAAATAAAATTATTATTATCATATTTGTAATATAGTGGCTTTATTCCAAATCTATCTCTTGCAAATATAATTTTTTTTTTTCTTAAATCGAAAAATACAAAACTGAACATTCCATCAATATAATTTAAGGCTTTTTCTTTATACTTTATAAGCATATTAAATAAAGTTGATGTGTCAGAATTAAGATTGAATTTTTTGTCAGATAAATATGAGCTGTTCAAATCTTTAAAGTTATAAATTTCACCATTAAAAATAAGTAAATAATTCTTATTAATATCTGTCATGGGTTGCATTGCATGATCCGACAAGTCCAAAATTTTAAGCCTAAAAAATTTACAAAATAAATGTGAGCTGAAGTGAGTTCCTACTTTATCTGGCCCACGGTGTTTTAGTAGATCTGCTGCTGAATTTAAATTTTTTAAAGAAGATTGAATTTTTTTTTTATTATTATAAACAGCAAAAAAACCACACATAAAATTTTTTAATTATTTAGCCTTAAATTCATTTAAAAGTTTGGATTTAAAATTTTATACATTATATATTTAAAAATTGAATTACTCTTTAACTAAATATTAAAATTTAGGCAAATTTATCTCTTTATGAGCAAGATTTAATGTTGCTTGCAATAATTGAGTAATAACTTTATTTTTTTTATATTTTTTTGTCATTTTTAACTAGAGCGATTATTGTAAGCTTTAAGTTCTTCATTTAATTATATTGATTTGATAATACTTCTACTGTATTTAAATACAAAAATTTTTGCAACATGAGACTGCCGCTTAAAAAAATCACTAATCTAAAAATTATTATTATTTTAATTTTATTCATCATTTTATTTAAAAATTTAAATTTTTTTAAAAGTGGCTATTTGCTTTTAACTAAAAATATCAATGAAAGACAGCAAAACTATGCCTATGATTTTTGTGAAAATAATTCTAGTGGATATGTCTTTTATATTAAAAATAAATTTAATCTAAAAGAAAAACCATTAATCATAAACTATCATATAGAACCTCAACAAGATTGGATTTTTAAAAAAGATAATATTTATAATAATTCAAATAAAATAATTCTTTTAAATTATAAAAAAAATAAAACTTATAATTTTGTAAAAATCAAAGATTTGGATTATTGGGTTTCTTATGACATGGCAACTCCAAACACTTCAAAAGGTGGAAAATTTTTTGAATTTATTGGGAATCTTAAAAATTTAGATACTGAGTATAAAGCAAATTTTTATAAGAAAGAAATTGCAGTACTAAATAATGTAAAAGAAATAAAATTTGATTATAAAAAAAATATCAAAGATTATTTTAGTTTAGGATCTGTAACCTTTGGTCTTTTAAAAGAAGGTGAAAAGTATATCTTAAGTAAAAACAATATTAATTTTGATGATCACGATAGCATAAAATTTATAAAATTTGACAATAGTTTTGATGATAAAAATATAACAGAAATAAGATTACACCTTCATGACAACATAGATTTATCTAAATTTAAAATCTTAGACAATTACAATAATGAATGTTTTTTCATACAGAAACAATGACTGAATTTATTTTATTAATTTCTACAATTTTTATTTTTTTATTAATTACAATTGTTCCATTCAATTATATTTCGCGTACAGATAAAAATATTTCATATTTTGATTCGAGAATATTCAATTTAGTATTTTTTGTAAATCTCCTTTTGCTTCTTAACTTAATGAATTTAGAATTAACAATAATAAAGAATATATTTTACTTAATATTGTTATTAACAATTTTTTTTAATTTCTACTTATATTGTATTGAGAAAAAAATAAAAACTTCAAATAATGATTACCTTTATTTTGTTTTACTATTTGTTTGTTTAACAATATCGATAAGTATTGCGTATGCACCAACACTAGGTTGGACGGCTCAAAATGTGTGGATTGAAAAAACAATTTTATTTTTGCAAAATAAAAAAATAATTTCATTCCAATTTTCACCAGCTTCAGAATTACCAATTTTATTACCAGTTATATGGAGCTTTTTCTGGAACTTATTTAATTCTAATTATGAATATTTGGGAAGATTATTTTTGGTTTTTTTATATTTATTTTCAATTTTAAATTTTCTTGAGATATTTAATTTAAAAATTTTGAGAAAAATAATTGCTTTTCTTATTTTAATTTTAGTAAGTTTAAAAATTGATCTTTTTCAAGGTGATCCTTCTATTTTAGTTTTTTCATTAATATTGCTTTCTATGAAATATTTATATGAAATAATCTTGAACAATAATGCCTCTAGATTTAATATAATTTTGTTATTCCTAATTGCTAACCTAATTGTTTGGTCATTAAATGAAGGAATATTTTATGCATTTTTTATTATTAGCTCCTTAGCTTTTTTTTCAAAAATACCAAAAATAAAAAATTTTGGAATTTTAGTTTTGATTGGTTACGTATTTATTATACTTTTTAGAATTTATATTTATAAATTTTATAATATTGAATTTAGATTAAATTCAGATGATTATGCATTACATAATTTTAGAGAAAATTTTAATTTAAATAATATTTTGCTAATTTCAAAATATATGCTGTTTAATATACTTAGAACAGATTTACTAATTTTTACTATCCCACTTATTTTTTATTATTATGCATTCCTCAAAGATAATAAAGGTTTTAGATTAACTATGTACATAATTTTAATAAATATTCTGTTTATTTATTTTTACTTTTTATTTAATGGTGAGACAATGGAAGGCATGCTTAAACAAAAAATGATTCCACTACTATTTATGTCGTCTCCTTTTTATCTTTTGCCAGTTGCAATATTTATCAAGTCTAAACTTAAACTATAACTCATAGAGATTAATCAAAATTTTTATAGTATTTAAAACTTTGTTATAGTTTTTCGTACTATAAATTTTATCAAATTTCTTGATGTTTTTATTTGTGTTAATTACTTTGGTGTTAAATACATGGAGCTTTTAGTGAAATTTTCAATTTTTGTTTTTAAATTCATTCAAGATTTTGAATTTAAAATTTTTAAACATCATATCCTCAAAAATTGAATTATTTTTTAATCTACTGTTAAGATTAAAAAGATAGTCATCTACAGCTGATTTTTTACCGCTTTTTTCTTGTTTTATCGTTTTGCTACTAAGATTTATATTTATATAATTTTGTATAGGAAATATTTTTGATGTAATAGATGAATTTTTAAAAGCTTGAGAATAAAAAGCTTTTTCAGCGAGAATTATTCCTGATTTAGTTAACTTATTGTCAAATGTTTTCATAATAAGCTTTTCATATTCTTTTATATTTTTTGGATTATAAGTTAAGCCCAAATCTGAATAAAAAGACTCACCTGCTAGAATCGCTTTTCTTCCAAAACAAGCCGATTCAAGTCCTATGGACCCCCTTCCTGTTACAAAAATATCTGCTGCAATAATTGCTGATTTAGGAGTTATATCTTCTGGACATAAAAATACATTTTCATAATTTAGTTTTTTAATTTCATTCTCTACCAACCCTTCTTCTTTAAAATAATGACTTGCAGGATGTGGCTTGACCATCCATAAAGTTTTTTTATCTTTGTTTATAATTTTTAAGGTTTCTCTAAAATGCGTATAATAATCTTTAAAGATTATTTTTCCCATTCCATGATTTGTATCCGAAAATGAGTGTGGAGCAAATAATCCCAATCTTGAATATTTTGATTTCTTTTTATTAAGAATATTCATCAATTGAATCTTTGTATAATCTTTCTTTTTTAAGTATGCATGTTTTGCAGTTGGATAAAGTATTTTTCCTTTAAGTCTATTATCTAAATAAATATCAAATTTCTTTTTCCAATTTTTATCATTTGATATTTCATCAATAGTACTCTTATAAATATGTATGTTCGACTTTAATGAATCTTTATAATTTTTAAATATTCTAAGGTTATTACTAATAAGATTGATTACCCTAATTTTTTTTTTTAATGCTACACGCATTGCAATTGCTGAAACTGACACATAGGTATGTGTTCCAGATATTACAGCTTCATATGTATCTTTATTAATTAATGCATCAATATAATAAAATTCATAGATTGCTATTAGCAATAATTTAAAAAACTTTAATTCTAAAAAAGATTTGTTCAAAAAACTAAAATCTTTTCTCACATATTGATCATAAGTTAAATCTCCAAGATAAACACCTTTTAGAGAAAATTTTTTAATGAACCATAATTCACCAAATAATTTTATTTTTAAAATAGTTATGAAAAAAGTTAAAAGTGATCTTATTATTAAAGTTAAATTAAAAATACTTACTTTTAGCTGTAGTGAATTAATCTTTTTTATATTAAATCCATTATATATTTTAATTAAATCATTTTTAGCAGTTAAATTTGTAAGAACCTCTACATCATATTTAAGATACTTATTAAAAATATATCCTGCTAAAGAATGTAAAACAACATGCTCTGGTAGAGCCCTATCTGCGATTAAAATTTTTTTTTTTGAATTTAAAAAGTTTATTTTTAATTGATTATTTTTTATAAATTTCCTAACTTCAGGCTTCATAGTAACTTTTATAATATGTTTATAATTATTTAAATATTTTATTTATTGTTTTTAAATTTTTAAAATGTATATAACTTAATTGTCAATTAATAAACTATGGTAAAAATAAGATTTATATAAATAATGATAACTTATATATAGATCTTATTTTGAACAAGTTTTTTTGTTTTATAAGGACCTACAAATGAGAATCTTAAATAAGAAAATGTCTGAACCAGAACGTTTGGCACATGAACTCTTTCCTTTAAATAGAACATTGGCAGGAAAAGATAATATTACATCTTTAAAAATTCTTAAAAAGTATAACAACAAATTACAAATAAAAAGTTTTAAATCAGGAACTAAATGTTTTGATTGGAAAATTCCCCATGAATGGAATGTTAAAGATGCTTATATTATTAAACCAGATGGGGAAAAAATCTGCGATTTTAAAAAAAATAATCTTCATTTAGTTGGCTATAGTCACAAATTAAAAAAAACAATTCCTTTGAAAATACTAAAAAAAAATTTACATAGTGTTAAAAATCACCCAGATGCAATACCTTATGTAACATCTTATTATAAAAAGACATGGGGTTTTTGTATTGAATATAAAAAAAAAAAACTTCTTAAAAATGGAAATTATAAAGTTTTAATAAATTCTTCTTTTAAAAAAGGTAAAATGCACTATGGAGAAATTTTTATTAAAGGAAAATCAAAAAAAGAAATTGTATTTACAACTTATATTTGTCATCCATCATTGGCTAATAACGAAATCTCTGGCCAAGTTGTAAATTTATTTTTATCAAAACATATATCTGTAAAAAGAAGAAGATACAGTTACAGATTTTTGTTTATGCCTGAAACAATCGGAGCAATAGCCTACATATCAAAAAATTTAAATGTTTTAAAAAAAAATACAATTGGTGGTTTTATACTAACATGCGTTGGTGATGAAAGATGTTTTTCTTATGTTCCTAGCAGACATGGTGATACAATTAGCGATAAAATTGCATTAAAAGTTTTTAAAAAAATTAAGACAAAAAAAAAATTTATACCTGGCTTGATCGAGGTAGCGATGAAAGACAATTTTGTTCTCCAGGCGTAGATCTTCCTTTCTGTTCGATTATGAGATCCAAATATCATACAAGTGATTATCCAGAATATCATACATCATTAGATAGAATAGGATCAGTGGTGACTTCAAAAGGTTTAAATGGCTCAATAACATTATATAAAAAAATAATTCAACAATTTGAAAAATCATTTTTTCCTTTATCAGCTAAAAAATGTGAACCATTTATGACTAAGCATAAACTGTATCATACATTAAATGATAAATTTGATTGGAAATCTAACGATGTGAAAAAAACGCGAGATATAATGAACTTTATATCTCATTGTGATCAAAAACATTCGATAGAGGAAATTTCTAAAAAACTTAACTTAAGATTAGATTACACAAAAAAAATTTTTATTTTTTTATTAAAAAAAAAACTAATACATGTTTAACTAATTAAATGAACATTCTAACTAAATATAATAGATGTATTTATTGTAATTCAAAAAAATTAATAAAAAATAAAAAGCAAGATCATTTTAAAAATTTCTACGTTAAAGCAATTATGTCAGATCTTAAAATTTCTAACCAAACACTTAAAAAAATTAAAGTTTTTAAATGTAACAATTGCAAATTACTTCAAAACAACCCCTGGTTTTCTGAAGAAGTTTCTCAAAAAATCTATTCAAATATTTATGGTCAACATAACCGAGGGTGGGCTAATTTACTTAATTTCTTAAAAAAAGGATCTCTACCTAATCACGGTAACCTTTTTAAAATATTAAATGGAATTATAAAAATAAGAAAATATGCAGAATTTAACAGCCCTTTTATGGGTATTTTAATTAATTTTTTTTCTCAAGAATATAAAAAGGATCTATTTTTTTATAAAAATTTACTTAAAAATATAATTAATTATTTAACATTAAGACAAGTTGCGGGTAAATCAAAAATATATCAAAAATTATCCTTTGAAAGATCAAAAAAAATTTTTAATCAACTAAATACAATAAAAAATAAAAATTTAAAAAAAAGAAAAATCGATAAATATTTATTTGTAGATCACTCAAATTTATGCTGGGGACAAAATGATAATTATAAATCTGTAAACAGTAAATCTTTCGCAACTGAAATGTTTGATTTAAAAATTTTAGATTTAAATAGAAAAAATTATAAAATTAAATTTGATTTATTTGGTATATTTCATACACTTGATCACACATTCACTCCAAGTAAAATTTTAAATTTTGCTTTAAATGTTAGCAAATATGTTGTTGTTTATTGTCATGTTAATCCAAGTTTAAGTAAACAACACTTATTTAGTGTTACTCAAGAATTTTTAAAATATCTAAATAAACAAAAAATTTATACCTTAGACCTTACTCATCAAATTGACAAAAAATTTAATTCTCCAGAATTATATTTCTTGTGTTCTAAAAAAAAATATATATCTAATTTATAATGTTAGCTTCAATAATAATAACTAATTATAATTATGAAAAATTTCTTGGAAGATGCATCAGAAGTTGTTTAAATCAACTTATTTCTGATAAATACGAAGTAATATTAGTTGATGATTGCTCCAAAGATAGATCAATTAAAGTTGCAAATGAATTTAAACATTTTCCTAATTTTAAAATTATACAAAACAAAAAAAACATTGGTGTGGCTGCGTCTGCAAATATAGGTTTTTTAAAAGCAAAAGGTAAATATGTCGTCCGAATTGATGCGGATGACTATGTGTCAAAAAATTTTTTATTTTTCTTAACATATTACTTAAAAGTAAATCCAAAAAAAATTGGTGTAGCTTCAGACTATATTTTAATTGATAATAATCAAAAAAATTTAAAAAGAGAATATGCAATGATAAAGCCGATTGCTTGTGCTATTTTATATAACAGAAAAAAATTAAAAAGTTATGGTTTTTATAATAAAAATTTTAGACATAGAGAAGAAGAAGAACTTAGAGCAAGAATTGGTGAAAATTATAAAATTGGTTATTTAGGAATACCTCTCTATAGATATAGAATGCACATTAAAAATAAAACTAAAAGTAAAGATTATAAGCTTATTTTTAAGAAAAAAATTGAAGAAATCCATTTAAGAAATATTTTTAAAAAAACAAATAAAAATAAGAAATTAAAAAAAAAAATTATTGCTATAATTCCTGCAAGATCTGGATCAAAAAGATTGAAAGATAAAAATATAAAAAATATATTAGGTTTACCTATGATTGCATGGGTTATAAAAGCTGCAAAAAATTCAAAATTTGTATCTGATATTTATGTAACTTCTGATAGCAATAAAATTATTCGTATTGCAAAAAAATATAAAGCTAAAACAATTTTAAGACCTGCTAAATTTGCAAAAGATAATGTTCCAAAAATTGATGCCATTAGACATGCTGTAAATATCATAGGTAAGAAAAAAAAAATTGATATAGTGGTAAGTTTACAAGCTAATTCTCCTAATTTAAGCTCAATGGATATTGATAAATGTATAAGTGATCTAATATTAAAAAATAAAAAAGAAGTTGTTTCAATAGATAGTGAACTAAATCAAAATGGAGCTATTAGGGTAATGAAAAAAGATACTGTTTTCAATAATTTTCTAAGTACTCACTTTTCATGTACAATTAATAATGCAGTGGATATACATGTTAAAAAAGATCTAACTAAAACAATTAAACTAATGAAATAAATGCTAAATAAAAAAAATTTAAAAATAATTGCAGAAATTCACCCTCAACACAAAGGGTCTATGAATGAAATTAAGAGAATGATCTTGCAGTGTAAAATTTCTGGAGCAGATATAGTAAAGGTGCAGCTTTATGATAGTAAAAAACTTTTTGATAATGATGATAGAAAATATCTCGAAATTTCCAAAGATGAATTAGCTGAAATTAATGATTTCTGCATAAAAAATGATATTGAATTATCTGCCTCTATATTTGATTTAAAAAGAGTAGATTGGTGCAGTGAATTAAATTTTAAAACCTACAAAATAGCTAGTAGGTCAGTAGAGGATAAAGAATTATGTGAAAAAATTATTTCATTAAACAAAAAAGTAATTATTTCCTTAGGAATGTATGATTTTACTAATAAGGAGCTACCCTACAAAAAAGATAATTTAGAATATCTATATTGTGTTTCCAAATATCCAGCAAGCTATGAAGATATTAAAATGCCAGATTTTAATAATTCTTTTTTTTCAGGATATAGTGATCATACAATAGGTATTGGATCTTGTTTATTTGCTGCTTCAAGAGGAGCTAAAATAATTGAAAAACATTACTCTAACAATAAATCGTTAAATACAAAAACAGAAATGGCACATGTGTGCAGTATGGATCAAAATGATTTGCTTACGCTTAGAAATTTAAGTGATAGTTTAAACTTACTTCAGTCCTTTAAGGGCTAATTTTTTATTAAATGCTTTAATATTTTTATTTGATTGATCAACCAAATAATTGTTCTACGCTTTTGTTAAATTTCGGATGATTATAGTAATTTATTACTTTTATTCTTTTTCCTAAATAAATCCATTTGTTAAAGAAAATAGATAATTGCTCAGCTAGTTCTGAAATATCTGAAATTTTAAATTTTGAATTTTTATTAAATTCGCTTATTGCCCTCCTCTCACCTTCATCAAAAGCTGAAAAAGAGTGATCATCAAAGTATACATAAGTTCTTGGTAAATAATTAATTGGATTTAATTTCAATAATTTTAAGCCAAATTTTGTTGAGGTATAATAATCCAAATCAAATATTACTAAGCTTATAGGAGAGTTATTAAAAGATTTTTTATTTTCTTTTATAAATTTGGGTATTGTATGCTTTATATCTCCATAAATAATTTTCGATGACTTGAGTTTGTTTAAATTAAATTTATCTCTTAACTTATACTGACCAACTGAAAATCTATATAATCTATCATATTTATTTACTTTATACTTTGGCAGACCGCCTTTTAAGGTAAAGCCATATATTTCAAAGTCAATATCTATAAATTTTTTAATGTCATTAATATAGTTTTCAATATCAACTAGTCCATCCAAATTATCACAACCAAGTTCAAACACTTTGATTTTTTTATATCCAAGATTTTTTGCCTGTTTAGCAGCCATCAATAAACTTAGACCATAATACACTCTTGGAACGATACCTTTTTTTAATAAGTTAAAAAATCAATATAATTAGGTTTTTTTTTATATTTTTTGTATATTAATTTATTTTTCTTTAAAAAATATTTTTCGGAAAATGGAGAAAACATTTCTTAAATGTATCATATATAATTTTAAATAGAAGGTTTAAAACTACTTCAAACCTAATTGGGTTAGTTTATTATTGAATTTAATATTTTCTTTTTTTGATTGATCAAAATTCTTAATAAAATTTTTTAAGTATTTATTTATTGTTTCATGCCTACCAAATTTACGAGTTAAATAATAATATTCTGATTTTTCTAAATTAATTGGTCTAGTAAATTGATATAAACCTAAACAAAGAGCAATAATATCCTCTTTTGTTATTTTTTTTTTTATTTTAAGTATTTTTATTTTTTTTATTAACGAAATATTTTCTTTTATAATTTTATGTTTATATCTAAGATCTAATATTTGATTTATACCTTGGTACGTTTTAAGTTTTTTTTTTACATCCTTTTCAAAAAAAATTTTATCTGTAGTTTTTTTAATATATATTCTGTCTCCACCAATTGAAAAGTAAGAGGATCCTTTGTGACTATAATTCCTAAAATCTTTTTTAATATAAATAACTTTAGATCCTAAGGTTTTAATATCATTAATAACATCTTTTGGATGAAAATTATGTTTTTTTGGAACAAAAAAATCATCCATTACTCTTGAGGACTGATAATTGTAAAAATCGCACTGTGTAAATAAAATTGAATTAAGATTCCTTACTTTGAATAAATCACTCTTATTTAACAAATATCTAATGGAATCAACAATAAAGTATTTAAATTCACCACTTCTATAGAAACCCATATACATAATTCCATTTTTTTTTAACGAATTTATAAACTTGATTAGAGATAATGCTGGAACTTTAATATGCTGATATATCCCAGAGAGAAATATTAGGTCATATTTGTTGTGACCAATGTCTGCTTTTTCAATATCTGATGTAAAAGAATTAATGTTTTTGTTATTTTTCTTAGACCATTTCCTAAGCTCCTTAACCGTTTCGGAGCCAATATCTAAATGTGTAACATCCGCACCATATTTAGCGAAGAACCTACTTTCTCGGCCAGTTCCTATATTAAAAACTTTTTTATTTTTAAGATCTGAAATTTTGATTTTCATAATCTTTAATGACTCTTTAATATAAATGCTTGAGTCATTATCCATATTTTTTATATATTTTCCGTCTTGCTTTTTAAAAAAAGGTCCCCAAGCAAGTTCTTGGTATAGAAAATTAGTTAAATCTGAATAGGAATTTTTTTTAGATTTTACCATGAACACTTTGATTGATTTTTTTATCTGTATAAATATATTTATTTAATCCGCTATTAAATCCTTTTTTTAGCATATTATGAAATCTGCCAATTAAGCTTATTCTAAAATATTTAGAGGTATTTTTGCCACTTCTATGTACTAGATCCAAATTTGTTAATACTGCGTCCCCAACAAAAACTTTTTTCTTTATAATTTTGTTAAATTTTTTTAATTTATTTTGACTTATTTCTCTTTGTGCAGAATATAACTTATTCTTGGATTGTTGTTTTTTAACAAATAACGAACCAATTTTGTCAGAATTTTTTAAAAGTTCAAGAGGGCCCTTTTCATAATTAACACTTTCTAGCGGTATCCACAAAACCACTCCATTTTTACCATCACTGCTTTGTCTAAAATATGAGGAATCTTGATGCCATTTAAGAGTATTTCTTTTATCATTTGGACTATCAAGTCTTAAGGATATATCAGTAAACGTAAGTGAACTAGATTTTGTACCTAATAGCTTTGAAATTAAACTAATAATTTTACTATCAGTCAATAAACTATAACTTAAACTTGTGGTTTGTAAACCATCAAAAAATCTGCCAAACTTTTTTTTATTTTCTTTTCTTAATAATAGCAAATGTTTATGAAAGTTTTTTTTGTTAATAGATTTTTTATTTAGATAAAGTTTAAGATTTTCAATTATTATTCTTAAAATTTGATTTATAATTTTTACTTGAATAGATTTTCTTAAAAAAAGGTAGCCTTCTTTTTTAAAATGAATTTTATTTTTTTTTGTAACTTTTAAATAATAAAGATTTTCATCCATTAATAAGTTTTATTATTAATTAATTAATTTTCTACATAATTTTTAAAATTTTTTTCAGTGCATAAATCAAGCCAATTGAGCTATTAGTACTGGTCAGCTACACGCATTACTGCGCTTCCACATCCAGCCTATCAACGTGGTGGTCTACCACGGCTCTATAGGAAGA
>VMHT01012417.1_pt1 | contig 40645 bp, 51 predicted proteins | sample 4693611 | NCBI WGS metagenome assembly VMHT01 (sample SAMN12280063, study PRJNA550983) | marine metagenome | isolation source: seawater sampled from same location over 5 years 0.02-0.2 micron viral filtrate | place: USA: collected off the coast of southern California halfway between the port... ...
CATGAACGCCATGATGAAAATTGATGCAAAGCGTCAAGACATGGAGTTAGACCTAAACGCGATGTTTAGATTCATGGTTGAAAATTTCGTAGTAAAGACTGAACCAAGTCTTTCTGCGATTGATATTTTACGACTCACGCCGTATATCGGCAATCAATTGAAAGAGATTCTCCCAAACCCGTTTTCGGCTTTAGAGGAGGATGAAGAAAAAAACGGAGACTAAAGGGGGTATTGAAGGGAGGACAGGCTTCTCCTTCTGATATTTCCCTAGTTATCGTTTATACTTTAGCGAAAGCATTATCAATAAGCCCCCTAGAAATATACAAAATGCCGCATTCTATGGTTATGGATTTATTATCAGTTCATAGAGTAGTTTTAGAAATTGAAAAAGAAGAATTAGATAAAGCAGAAAGGCAAATCAAACGGTGATGATATAATGTTGAACAGGAAACAACTTGATGACCTGAAAAAAACATTTAATCAATTAAATGCTTCATTATCGGAAATGACGCGGCAACAAAAAATTGCCGCTACTGCTTCTAATATACAAAGAAGAGAAAATGAAAAACTAAATAAAGTTGAAAAGGAATTAGATGTTAGTTTTGAAAGAAGAAGCAAAGCACTTGCTGAGTCAATTAAACTTTTAAATCGTCAAGGAAAAGCATTCGAATTAACGAACAAAGCATCGAGAAAAGCATTTCTAGAAGCAAATAAAGGTGCTAACATCTTTGAATTCTTTGATTTAGCCTTATCTAGCACTAATGAGCAAGTAAAAATCTTTGGCTTAGAAGCATCAAACGCTAGAAAAATTATGTATGGATTTTTACCGCCCGGAATGTTTAGAGCAGTAAATAAACTTTCAACTGCTTTTAGAACTCTAGGTGGCATAACTAGAAAAATGAAAGAAGGCAAAGAAGGTTCATTTTTAGGAAATATTGGAAAAATAGGAAAAGCCCTTCCATCGTTTAAAAATATTCAAGACCTGCAATATGGTGAAGTTATTGATAAAACTCCATTAATGTTCCCTGAAATGGCTGGATTTGACATGGGCGGGCAGTTTAAATCAAAGAAAAGGACATTCAAAGGAATGATGAAACAAGGAATGGTTCAAAGAAAAGAAGCCATGCAAAACATGAGAGCAGGAGTCAGAGCCTTCTTCGCTAATCCAAAATGGAAACTTGCTGGCAAATCTTTCTCTCTATTTGCTAAAGGTTTAGGAAAAGCACTATTTAAGTTTGTTGTGATGGGAACTATTTATATTACTCTTTTCTTTGGTTTATTGTGGATGTTTAAAGGGCCTATTATGAAAGGTTTTGAATTTGCATCAAAGGTAGTTTCATCATTTTTACCTATGATTATTGAGGGCTTCTCTGATGTTTGGCAGGGCATAAGTGAAATCTATGAAGGACTCATGCAGGGCGATTTCATTAAAATGTTTGGCGGAATGTGGGAAATTATTTGGGGCTTACTTCAAATTTCATTTGGTATCTTTACGGGGCTAATATCTACCGTTCTTGCTTTTTTAGTTGGTATTGCAGGAAAAGCCCTTACACAAGGACTTAGTTATGTTTTCAATATTCTTTCAGGAACAACTACCTTGAAAGAGAAAATTATTAGAATTTTAGTGATAGCAACCGTTGTATCTGCCTTTATCTTCGGCCTTCCTGTTATTCTTGGTGCAATTGTTGTTGGAGCAGTAGCGTCTCTTTTGGTTAAGTTAGGTATTAAAAAGTTATTAGATAAAATTCCTTTCTTTGCTAACGGCGGTGTTTCGGCGGGTGGTCTTGCAGTTGTGGGAGAAAGAGGCCCAGAACTAGTCTCATTACCAAGAGGTTCAAAAGTTCATTCAAATGCTAATTCAAGAAAAATGGCTGGTGGAACAGTAAATAATTTCAATATTACTATCAATGCTAAAGATACTTCAAAAGCAGAAATGAGAAGAATGGCCGATGAAATCGGACGAATGATTAACTCAAAGATTAACAGAAGCACTTCTTCAAGCACATTTAGGTGATTTAAATGAGTTTTGTTTATCTTAAATTACAAGAACATAGCGGTAGTAGTTCATCTATTGACACTATACCATTGAAAGTAAATAGCGTGAGCGTATCAGTTGATAAAACAATTCCTGCGATTCCTATTCCTTTAAGCGGTTTAGCCACAGGAGAATCCACCACGGTTGCTTTAGATTTAGGAATGTCTAATAAAAGGATTTCATTAAGTGGTTTTATTGTTGATACAGAAATACGCAGAAGCCACACTAAATCAGGAGGAAGCGCGACCAATTTAACCTTTACAGCACAGGAAATTGCTCAAATGATTGCTTCGGGCGTTGATTCAACAGGTCTGGCTTCTTATCAAGCAATTAATGAATTAGTTGTCTTAATGGATTCAAAGGTTGATGAAAACTATTCAGCAAGAGCAAGCACAGTTCAAATTCCTTTAACTTTTAAATCAAGAGGAAATTCTTTGGAAAAAGACAATACAAATGTAATAAGAGCAGGAACTTTTCCAACATCATCTACATCAAAGGGACTAAGTGGATTTATTCAAAGTTTTTCATACGAAATGAGTGGAGAAAGCATTGATGTTTCATTTAATTTAGAATTCGTCGTAGCCAATGTTCTTCCTTGAGGTTTTATTATGTCATATGCTATTTTCACAGGAAAACAACGCTCGCTTGTTTTTCCGATTATGTGTAATGGCTTTTTGACTTTGGATTATACCGATAACATCGCCTCATCAGGAACAGGTATTCCCTATGGTCTTTGGGACTTGGATGATAATTTTACCTTTGAATGTGTTTTGACTCCCTACGACATCAACGGATTTGGAACTCATAGCACAAGTGGAGATTCTTTTCTTTTGACAGGATTATCAGATTATACAGGAAGCATAAGTAAAGTCAGTCATAGTGATGGAATTGGCTTTGTTCCTGATACTAAAAAAATTATGCCTGCTTTAGAAAATTCTATTTATACTGCTGGAACACAGAACAATCATCAAAGTGAATTATATTTACCCAGAGCCAGCAGAATTACACATGAAATGAGACTCTTCCACAGCACTAACTTTCAAATCAGTTTAATTAATGACACTCTACATAATGAAAACAATCCAGCAAGGTATAAAATTAAAGTAGGGATTAAATTAGGAACTGCTTCAATGGAATACTTTACGAGCGATGCGGTAATTTTACCTAATGAGGGCTGTCAATACAATTATTTGGTTGCTGGTTCTACTGTTGAAGGTTTTAAAACAGACGGAAAACTGGCATACAGAAAAAATTCTGTTGCTGGTAGTGGTTCTTCAGGGGCAACCGTCAATTACAGCACAGGAAATTCTACTCTTTTTAATAATGCAGAGTTATTTGTTAGACAAAATACTGAATTTGTTTCAATAGGAACAATTGCTTCTTTTACAAGTAGTGTTATTACTTTAAATGCTGATTCTCCTGTTGCTATCAACAATGGTGATGTTTTGTATATTAAACATATTCAAGAACCAAGTTATATCAATAACACTTATCATATTGCTTGTTCATGGGATAACCAAAATAAAGAAGTATTAGTATTTTTTAATGGAAGGGTAGTTAAAACTGGGACTCATACTCAAACAGATTCATTTACAATGGCCGCAGAAGATTTTTATATCGGTGCTAATGGTAGTGGTTCAACAGGAGCAGGTTCAGCAACTACTAATAAACAATTCATGGGAGAATTGCATGAGTTAAGTATTATGAATATTAGAAAAACTGAATTTAGCGCAGTTGATAATCTAATGCCTAATTTAAATAATACTGTTTTATATTTACGATTTGAGGAGGTGGATGAATGAGTATTGCTATTGATGGTGATGATTTTAATGCGCCTACAAATCCTTATCTAATTGATTCTTTAGGTGGTGCTTCTACTGGACACCGTGTTTATGCTGCTATTGCTACACATGGAGAAGTTTCAGTTTCTATTTCTGGCTGGGTTTCGGGCAGTTCTATAACAGAAAATCAAAATTTAAATACAACAAAAGGATTTAGAATCAAGTGTTATGATTCCCTCACTACGACAGGAATTAGATTTAATCCAAGCACCTCTGACCTAAATGCTAATGATTACTTTGTTCTTTTATATTCTGATAAACCATTACAACACCATTTAGCAAAAATTACAGAAGTGCTTACAGAAGATGAATATGGAGATGCCTTTGAATTTGAGCCAAGATTAGGAAATGAAATTCCAAAAGACACTAAGTTTGTAATTTTTACAATGACAAAGAATACAGATGTTGTGGCTGTTTCAATGGGTATGAAACAAGACGATGATTTGGGGAGTTCTTCTAATAACTTTGAAGGTGAATTAGTTAGAAGATTACCCGTTTCTAGGCCACTATTTTACTTTTATAACAGTTTATTAGATAAACCAAATCAACTAGACCATAATACAAAATATATGGTTCTTAGAGAGGTCAATGATGCTTCTTCTACTAATGGTGCTACATTAACTAAGGCTGATGATAGCCTACCTTTTACTACTGTTCAGGACTTTGGTAAAATAATTATTGATTACAGTAAGTTCAGTTATAGCATTACAATGACTGATAAGTTAAGAGATTTGGACGATGATGCTACAAATTCTGTATCAAATGAAGGAACTCCATCTTTTAATTCTACTCTCGCAGTAGATTCCGAAGATTATAGTGGTAAATATATCAATGCTACAAGAGAAGCAGAAGATACTATTGACTCTACTCATTTAAATATGAGATATACTGGGCCAAAAAGATATTTACATTATGATTTTTCACCAACAAAATCTAATCGTCTTAATAATGTTTACGACCACACAAACACAGAATCTATTGACGGAAAAGGTGGTTTTGCAGAAACATCTATTATTGATAATGGTAGAATTATGCCAAGAAAAATTAAAGAATTTGATGCATATCGTGTAAGACATCTTATTCATCGTGGAGGGTTTAATGATTTCTTTTCATTAAAAGCAACACTTAATTCTATTTCAGGTTCTACTTTAATTTTTAATACCGAATACGCGATAGAGGACTTTTTAAATGATGGAGATGAAATTAAAGTAGATAACAAAATATTCATCTATAATGGGGTGGGAACCTTGTCGGGAAATACGCAGACAGTCGGTGTGAAGAATGACGGCGTGAACCCGTATGTGAGAACCGAGAATGAAGGCATTTTCACCGCACAGGCGACGACCCTAACAAGCGGAGTTGCGCTCCAAAGACGAGCATATAACGCAAAAGATAAGACACTTATGCTTGATATGTCATTACTTAATGACAGGTTCAGTAAGATATATGTCGCTTTTACATCATTAAACCATAATGAAAGGTTTGCTACAATTACCGCTTGTGATGCCACAAAGGGTCTGCTCACCTTGTCATTTGATGATGATTCATATACTTACAATGCATTAAGTTTTGCTAAGGGGCAATATCAAATTTTTATAGAAAGATTTAACGGTGAAGTTGAAAATATTGAAAACAAAAAAGAAAATGGGCAAACTATTATGGAGATACAAGGTAGAGATAAGTTTAATAAATTACTTTCTCCCGTTGTAAATTTAAATACTTTGTTTAGCGAAGATATTATTTATTCTACAAACAGTCCTTATAATAAATTAGTTCGTATTATTTCTAACAATCTAAGTATTTCTTTAGGAGCAGAAACCTTAGCAACGGGTATTGCTGCTTCTTCCTTTGAAGTGATTCCACAGCAAGGAGATAAAATTTTCACAGCCTTTGGATATATTGGAGAAATCACTTCTACTTCAGGCACAGGTTCTAGTCATTTAACTCTTAATTTTACAAAAGCATTAACAAGAGCCGTTTCGGAAGTAATCTATGTTGATACTGAAAAGAATTATGTTCTTTCAAAAGCCCTCGGTGCTTCTCACCTTGCTACCGACAAACCGACTTCATTAACGGGTGCAGCAAATAAAGGTTTAATTTTTACTTCAGGAAACAAAATTACTATTTCAACTGGTGCTGAAGATGAAACGCTTGTTTCAACGAGCGCAAATACGAATGAAGGAGCAGTAGGTTATGCAATCAATAAGCCCTCTTCTGTTTCTAAGGATTCTGCCTTTCAATGTCTTTTGAAAGACGAACATGGTAGTGCGGGTTCTTCTACATTTGATACTGTAAATACTTTAATTGATTTTGAAGTGGTCTCAACCGCTACAAACGACAATATCACAGAAATTGAATTAGCCCCTTATGTGCCCATAACTTTGGGAAGATATGCAGAATATCATTTTAATAAAGATGAATATGTCTTTACAGAAATAGCGACCGTTTCTGGTATTCATTCTGTAAATCCCGATGTATTTTTCACAACCGAAACCGCAACTGCTTCTACATTAAAGAAGGATAATCCGCTTTTTGCTGGAGATTCTAAAACATTCGTTGGCAAAGTATCAAATGTTGTTATATCTAATACTACTGATTTAAGTTCAGTTCAATATACGGTTTATTTGGATAGAACAAATTTTAATTTTACAATAGGAGATAAAGTATTTACTGCCAATATTCCAACGCATAATATTGCTACTGTCAATTCTGCTCATCTTTGGGGAGGAAAAATAATTTCTACTATTCATCCTCTATCCGACGCTACTTTTGGAACGCTACCATTGGATATTGAAGATACTAACGGCTCAACAAGTTATACTAGGAAATATGGTAGTTCATTATATAAGCCTACATTTAGTGCTTTTGGTAATTTTGATTTAAACCTAGAAAGATTGTTTCTTTCTTTTACTTCTTTCTATGGCCCAAATAAACCGATATATTCAAACAGTTCTTCTCTTTCTCAATTAATGGGAGCATATCACCTTAAACCAAATACGGGTTCAAATAACTATGTTTCTTGGGACACCGCTGCAATTACTACATATAGAACACTTTTTCCAGAAAATAGAGGTCAAACTAGCACCTTTGGTTCAAACTCTACTGATTTTAGAATACATGATACACATGAAAGAAGCGCACACATTAGTGCTTATAGTGCTTATACAAATAGAAAATACTTTATACAAGACCAGTCTGCGCTAAGACTGTTTCTATATGTCAATTCTGATTTATTACCGTATTCTTCTAAAAGAAAAGATAGCATATTTGATGGCAATAAAACACTAAATAACTATAATCTATTTTTAACTGATGGAAAAGAAATTGGTGATGTTTCTGTTGGTGCAGGAAAAATTAAAAAATTAAAGGATTCTAATTTCCAAACAATGAATTTTACATCGGAAGCCACTTTATCTGGTCTTAAAAGATTTGGTATAATGAGGCTTACTGAAGTTTGTTATGACATGTTTTTTAATTTAGTAAATCCAGAAAAGCCAATAAAAAGATTCGTGGAACAAAGTCTATCTACAAATACTCAACACCATCATGCTGTTTCATTAGGTGATATTACTAGCATTTCAGGAACAACAATTGAATTTGATTCTGCACCAAGCCCTGCTTTGAGTAATGGAGATAGAATACATGATGAATTTGGTAATTTTATAGGAAGCATTAATGGCTCAATTAACTCTACTCAATATTCATTACAGGCCAAGGGAGTTTTAACTAATTCGGGTTCTGCGGCAACTAAAGCATATCTTGTTACTCTACTAAATGCTGAAATGAAAGGCAGAAATAGAATTGATTCTTTTGATGATATTAGCGAAGATGAAGTTCATCCATTAAAAGTTGCTATTACACCAAAAGGAACCGCATATAAAGCAGGACTTCCAGCAAATGCAGAGATTGTTTTACCTGCAATTGTTAAAGGAACTTTTCTTACAAATGCTTCAGGTGGTCAGCAGCAAATGATTGCTGATTTTGTCAATTCTAGTAAGGCAGGAACATACAAAAACATGAGAGGAGTTGTTTTAAATAGATTTAGTATTGAAGATGGTGGAAAATATAAAGTTCATGTTGGTGCTACTACATATCCTTCGGATGGTCAAAATACTTTTACTAGTATGGTTACCGCTGGTTCATTAAGCCATGCAGGTTTAGTTATAACAAATACCCGACATTTTAAACAATTTGATGATACTGCTGCTTTTAATGGTTCTACATCAAATTATGAAAGCACCGCAGTTGATGGTGCATATATGGTATTTAAGCCCATTCTTAGATTAGATTCGGCTGGAAACAACATGAGTGCAAATACTACTATTACTTCTTCTAATGGAAATGTGCATCATGCCACCATTGATACTACGCAAAATAATGATGAAAATTCATTTTTAAGATTTGTAGATTTAACAGGCTGTTATTTAGTTCCAGAAGCAGGTGTTAAGGACCAAACCACTATTACTAAATCTGAAACATATAGAACAATGAACGACATGGAAGTATCTGAATTAATTTATATTATTTCGCACGAACCAGATGATAATACTTCTAATATTGATAAACATCACTTAATTACAGATGTAGCATTAACAAATGACACGAATTATAGAATTTTACAGCCTAATGAAACATTTTCTTATTCCTTTTTCCCAGATACAATTAAATTAAATACTATGAGTCATAAATTTACTAAAACAGCAAATTCAAATGAAGTTTACGAAATTGACGAAAGTTATATTTTAAAAGAGACACAAGATAACAGTATTGACTCCACTACAAATGATGAGGGTATCTTGTCCATGTTTGTTGCTATTGATTTAGACAGACAAAGCACAGATACAGGCGTTGTAATTAAAGATAAAGATAAATTTTTTGAAAGTATTCTACAAGAAGGTTCTCATAATTTATACTTTAGCGATGGCAAAAATGGTCAAAAAATAGGTGTAGAAGTCAATGGAGAGAAAGAATTAATTCTTTCAGAACAAACAGATTTAAAAGGAGTGGTGTCTGTTTCGGAAACTTTTGCTGTCTCTTCGAGAGAAACACTAAAAATAGACCCAACAAGAGCCTGTATTGGTTCAACAGTTAGTCTTGGCCTTGAAGGAGAAGATTTGATTAACGAATTACTTGAGCAGGAAGAAATTGAATTTACAACAACTTCAACTAATACTCCAATGTATTTAGCACCAAATTATCAAGGGGTAGATTTGTATTCTGCAATAAGATATGTTCTTGATAGAAAAGGAATGAAACTCGTTGAAGAGAACGATGTATTCAAAATTTTCCCAGAGGATGTGGATTCATTAAGAACAAATATTTTAATTAATGATAGTGATGATTTTTTAATTATGGAGTTTTCAAAAATTACAACTCTCTTTGACTTCTTTAATGAAATTATTGTTTATGGAGACACCCATAAAGCAGTTCGCAAAGACTTACGCTCAATTAACAAAAGAGGAAGAAAAACATTAGAAGTAGTAGACAATACCTTACTTACTCAAGAAGAGGTAGATAAAAGAGCCACTAAACTTTTAAGAATACATTCTCGTCTTAATCAGAAGTTATCTTTTACTATGCAAAATAAAGGAATAAATCAACTACGGGTTGGTGATATTGTAAATGTATCTATCCCTAGAGAGAATATTCAAATGAATGAATACATTGTATTAGAAATGGAACATCAACTTACAGGCTTCATAAAATTAGAACTTGGCCGTTATAGCAAAGACCTTTCCGATATTTTCTCAGAACTACTAATATCAAGTAAAGAAACAAAAGCAGCCCTAAGAAGTGCTAATTTACAAACCAATGTAGTTTCCTTCAATTTCTTGGACACTTTGAACACCAAAGAACTTAAATTACTAGTCCGTAAGAGAAGTGCGGGTGGGGCAGGTAGGACTCTTGGCTTTGGGACGGCGTTAGGCTTTTCTACACCTTTAGGATTTACAGGCGGGGCAATCACGATTACTGATTTAGTGGAGGAAGATTTAGCATGATTACTGATAAACTAAAAGAATTGGTTGCCTCTATTATCATTGATAATACTGATGGTTATTTTGATACTGCAAAGGTCGGACTTGGAGGAAATGCCACAAGCCCGACCGCTACCGATTTAGATGTGCCATTATCTGCTTCTACTACCATAGTAAAAACAAGGTCTTCATTAAATGTTATTGAAGTAAAGGTATCAGTAGCGGGTAATGCGATTCAAGGTCAAGTTATTCGTGAAGTCGGTCTATTTAATGGTAGCGATTTAGTATATAGAGCCAACTTTCAAGGAGTTGGCCCATTTTCCACAACAGAAACATTAGAACTGTTTATTTTGTTGGAGGTTGAGTAATATGGTAAATAATCCAAACTTTTACGGACAAAGCACACATTTAACACCAAACCAAATTGAAGATGGTGTAGATTTCCCGCATACTGGGATAGTTAAAGCACTATCACACGGTTTAGGTCAAAACTATGCAATTAGTGGTTTTAACATTACTGTTGATAGCGCAACACAAATTGATGTAAGCGCAGGAGTTGTTTTTCGTGATGGTAGAAAGTTATCTGTTCTTGGGGCTAATAATCTTGCACTTAGCGCATCATATACAAATGGCTATCATTTACTAGTTGCCCCAATTGAAAGTGATGAAGATAGTGATGGCTCAACTCCCGATACATCAACGGTTGTTTTAAGACCCCCTACTGCGGCTGATAAAGTTCCTCAATATACAGCAGGAGATACTATTATTGCAGTTATCACCCATAATGGGACAGCAAATGTAGGTATTCAATATCTTACTGTTAATAAAACTGAAAACAGTTTAAGTGTTGGATATGATAATAGTGGATATACTGAGGCAGGTAGCATTACTGGCCCATCTGCTGATAGTATGAATTTCGCTACTGCCACAGTAGAAAGAATGGTTTTAACAAAAACCAGCAACGATGTTTCTCTAACGATTAAAACAGATGATACTGCTGATGCTGAAACTGCTACGCTTAGATTACTAAATGCTAGAGGAACTGATTCGGATTTTGAAATCATTCACGATGCTTTCGGGGCAACCGAAATAACAAGTAATCAACCCGATAGTGGAACGAATGTTCACATGAAATTAACAGATACTCCGGCAGTTATCATAAACCCAAACGCCGCAGATATGGATTTCCAAGTTGCAGGTGATACTGTCTCTAATCTAATTTATGCTAATGCTGGAACAGATAGAGTCGGTATTGGGACAAATGCCCCCGAATCTGACTTGCATATCACATCATCAGCAACAGGCAACATTTTCATTCTTGAATGCACAGACGCAGGAACAGCAAGTGGCCCCGATATTTCCATGATACGCAATTCCGCCTCTCCTGCCGCTAATGATTTCTTAGGAAGACTTGTGTTCAAAGGGAAAGATGCGGGAGGAAATATAGATGAATACGCTAACATCAAAACTCAATTACTGGACGCTACTGCTGGTAGCGAAGACATCGCGTATTACTTTCAAGGTCTTATTGCAGGAACAAATCGTCCTTTTCTTGGATTGAAAGGAACGGGCGGAAAGAATGGTAGTGGTGCAGAAGCCTGTATTAATGAACATGGAATTGACATGGACTTCCGTGTTGAAGCAAACGGTCAAACAGAAGCACTCTTTGTTCAAGGAAGCGACGGTAAGGTGGGTATCAACAACAACGCTCCAAGCGTGGAATTGGATATTACAGGTAGTGGCAAGTTCAGTTCCAATTTGGAAATTGACGGTGCGCTTAACCACGATGGTTCTACTGCTGGTTTTTTCGGTGCAACTCCTATCACCAAAATAACTGTTGGTAATATAGCGGCTCCTGCGACAATTAACCCTGATGTTCCAAATAGCCCAACAGCCGCAGAAATCACTAGCACACAAGCGGCTATATTGGCTCTTGAAAATAAATTAGATGCTGTAATTGATGCTTTACAGGCTTTGGGTTTGATTGCTTGATGGTCTATTTGTTTCTTTTAAGTTTTGCATTTGGGTTTGTTATAACTTGGTTCGCAATTGAACCAGAAAAAAGCACGACCATTTGGCTATACAAAAAATAGGCTTAATGATTTTTAAAAAATTCACAAAAGTTAAAAAACCAAAAAAAAAGGAGAGGGAGCCTACGCTCCCCCTCACTTTGTTTTTTCCGACCAAATGGCTTTACAGGCTCGGCATTCCCATAATTTTGTCTGTTCAGTAGAACCGATATAAAAGCCAAGTAATCGTCTCGCTACTGTCTTTTCTTTACAGTAGAAACACTCTTGCTTTAATCCCATATCATCACTTTTGGCTATCTTCGCCCATCAGCCGCTTCATGTATTCTTCAACGCTTTCATCGGTGATATTAGTTCCACCGAAAGCGGCAAAGAACAGAAGCATTAGAACGCTGATGAAAAAGAATAAACCAATCCATTCCCATGTTGTCATTACCACATCACCTCTAATTCTTTATGTTCTCCCTTTTCTAAAGAAAAGGCTTTAACGATACCATTATCTTGTCCATATTTCCAAAGGTCATAAACTAGTTGCGTATCTTTCATACAATACTCTACTACTTCATCAAATTGACCCATCTTCCATAATTTAGGTGCATCAGCACTTTCCATTAATTTAAAATCATTCATAGTGCATTTGACCAAATTTTTAAGTTGAAATCGCTCACCATGTTCTTTCATCAGGATTTTTGAAGTATCAATAAATTGTTGTTCTTTGATATACTTATTGATACAATAAATGTCCATTGAGTCCCTAAGAATAGGTAAATCAAAAGCCTTAATGTTGTGTCCCAACAATAGCCCTCCCTTTTGAAAATGATTATCTAAATCATATTTAAGTTCGGATAGGGGCTTTACAGTATGTCCTGACTTGGCAAAGGATTCAACGGGTTCATCAACATAAACCGTTCCGTTGTTTCCATCCCATGTTGCTACGGTTGAAACTTGAAACATATGGGTATTACCGAAACCACCAATGTCATACGACATATTCTTGGTTTCTAAATCAATAGCCAATACAGACATATCATTCACCGTTAGACCAAAGTTTGCTAATCTTTTCTTCTTCCTTGTTCACCTTTGGTTCCTCGTCAATGTCGGTTCGTCGCTTTAAAAAGCAGACGATTTGCTTATTCGCAACAATTAATTGTGAACAGCACTCCCATCCATCATCGCCATAAGTGTTTAGAGTATCAATAATCACTTTTGGCCCTTTTTCAACTTGAAACACTAGATATGTGTTTTCCCACTTCATTCTTCATCACTCCTTATTAACTTAATGTAAGTCCTATTGCTTGGCCCTTTTTGTTCTTCAAACTTATGTCTAATAACATCAAAGTGCCTATACACTTGCGCTCTTGATTTTTTAGCCTTTGTTCGGACTTCGGTTAAGAGAGTAGTCTTATTGACGAAACCATCGTCATCTTTCTTCATTTTGTTGTAAATGTCCATAAACACCGACTCAAGCGAGTTCTCGGCTATGCTCTTGCGCTTCGCCCGTAGGCTTCGCTCTAGCCAATCAACCAATGTCATATAACATTGTCGGACGATTGTTGCTGCCTGTCGGACATTATGCCCAGTTACGACGAATTGTTGGTCTTTATCTTTAATTGAAGGAGCAGATGCAACACTACAAAGAACAGACATTTTATACAGAATCTTCATCAAACGGGTGGTAAAATTACCCGCAATTTTAGCAACATCGGGTCGGGTATTTTGGAGATACATACGCATACTTTCGTATTCAAGTCTTAGAACTTGATTAAAGTCTTGAGTATATTTCATAGTTTCAAGCGGGTCGCCTCCCACTTGATTAAATCTTTCACGGGTTAATTCGTAAATCTTATACAAAGCATTCGCATACTTATCAATAGGTTGATTGACTTCTTCAACTGTTCCTGCTTTTTCAATTTGCTCAAGACGCATCTTGTGTTGAATAAACTCAGGCACTTCCCACACATACAGAAGCATTCTTTGAAGAACACCTTTTTCGGCCATTACATCGTTAAGGTTGTTAGGTGGATAGGTCATAGCCAAAACGGAACGCTCACAGAAACATTCCATAATCATACCGCCAAAAGAAGTCAAAGCCTTAGAAATAATCCAAGACTCCCCTGCTAATGAGTTCATCAAAGTATTAAGATAAACGATAGAGTTTTCTTTATGTTGGGTTTGTTTGAAGATACCAGAATATTCAAATTCATCCCAATGGGCAAGGCCATTTCCTTCTAAAACTCCTGGCCTTCTTTCAAATTCAATTTCACCATCTTCGTTCTGTTCTTTATCATATCCACCAATAAGAACTGAATCAGTATAATCCGTCAAGCCGAATGTATTGAAAATGCGATTCATTGGTAAGTTATTACGGACAAACGGAGGGTGGTTATTTGCAGAATTAATCATTCCAAATGTTTTTTCTGCTACTGGCCCGACAAAGTTCCACATAGTAGATTTGCCTGTTCCGCTTGTTTGAACCCAACAAAAGTGGATTCGGGTATCTTCATGGTTTCTTCCGTTAGGAATTGTGATAAAATCTTTCACTACTTGACCAAGGATGTTAAAGAAACAAATACCAGCAGGAATATCATTGTAGTGTGATACCTCAACTGCTGATGATTGAAAGTCTCTAACGACTTTGGGCAAGGCTTCGCTAAAAACACCTGCGTTTGTTTCAAATGCTTCCATGTATTCTTCTTCATTATATTCTTCATTCATATTTTCACCTTCTCTTCCGAGTTTAATGTGGAGAGTATTCTGTTGGCTAGGGTTTCTCCGATTCCCTCAATGGCTTGTAATTCATATGCTGAACACTCACCTATTTCCATAATAGAGCCAAATTGTTTTATTAATTCTTTTGCTTTCTTAATTGATACGCCTTTAATGCTGGACAATAAATCCAGTCGCAAATCATCAGTAGTTAATCTCTTGAATACTTGCGGTGCAATTACATCTCTTGTTATTGGTTTCATTTTGCATACTGCTGTAATAACCAAAGCCGCTTCTTCTTCTGTTTCAACCCATACTGGTTTTACATCTGTATCAAGAATTAATCTACCAATTGCACCAAGAAATTTATTGTTAAGCATAATACTTCTTGTTCCAATAGGCATTTTACTTTCGGAGTTCTCAATTACATTCATAATCGCTTCGTCCAGACTACCATGAATAATCACTACATTTGTTTTATAGTGCCTATCCATGTTGTCAATTTGAGTCCATAATCTTTTTGTCATTACTGAACCTAAAAAGTCTGTTGTTGATTTTGCTTCAAAACAAACATCGTCATAGATGTAGTCTCCTATCTCAATCCAACGCTGTTCGTATTGTATATTTAAGCCCTTTGCTTTTTGCATGACTAGTTTAGCCAATTTAGACTTCTCCCTTGAATCAATTACTAGCATTTGAATACCTCCAGCATTTACCTACACAAAATCCTTCACTAATCAACTTATCACAATGGGGCGTATTGTAGTTATTGAATACTGTAAATCTTGCGTGTTTTCTCGTTTCGTTTTTATCCCAATCAAGCCATACTGAATCGGATTCAGCAAATACTCTTTCAAGTTCTTCAACGACTAAATCAAGCACTTTCATTTTCTCTTGTCCCGAAGATAAATCACGATAGCCCGAAAGCAAATCACGATACCATGAAACAAGGTAAGCCCTTGACATATGCGAAGGATTCTCCGTCATTACTGCATTATGCAAACAGGGCAACATTGGAAGTTTTCCTACCGTATCGGGAACGGAAACCTCGCCCTCTATCGCCTCAATGGGGGGTGCATCGGGAAATATGACCTCGTTTTTTCCGTCCTTTTGGAAGGGGATAAGGCGTGGTTCTTTAGCAATTTCAAGAATATCTTCAAGTTCACACATAAGGTCAAATCGTGTCAAGGGTATGCAATAATAAGGATTACCGTTTTCATCCGAAGATGACATATTCACAGTATTCGGAATACGGCGTAATCTTGTTGTTTGTCCTACCCTATCATCAAGACTATTTTTGCTACCAACTTTTGATGATAAATATGCCTTAATCTCTCGGAAAAAGGTTTGAACATTTCTCATATTATTTGTTTTCTTACCAAACAAAAATAAATGAAAACCACGACCTGAAAAGAAAAGCGTATGTAAATAATCTCTTTGATGAACTAATTGCATTACCACTTTAACATCCCTCCAAGCCAAATCTAATTCATCGTCATGTGCATCAAAATCAAGAAAGATTCTATCAATAATTACCGAGGATTCTACCTTCGCTTTCTCCGAAAAATGCTGGAAATCATAGACCGTAGTATATACATTCGTCCTGTTATTTTGAGCATTAATAAAGTTAGCATACTCATTCCTCGCTAAGACGACTTTTCTTTTCATTTGCGGGGCGTTCTTGATGTGGCTTCCCGCCCATACTTCCCTCGGAAATTTCATTTTCATTACCTCCAAAATTAATTGTTGCTCCATTGAGCAATTGTTTTATTGTCATAGCAATTTCGCCATTTAAGACTGTCATTACTGTTAATTTAAGCACATCTTCAAAATATGCTCCTACATAATCATCTTTGATTCTCAAGTCTTGAACAAGTTTAAACTTCTCAATAAGAGTCATCTCGGAATAGATGTCTTGTGATAGATTGGCTACTGTATCATTGAGATTAGAAATCTCATTGAATGTCCAATTTCTACCAAGCACTTTCTTTTCAATTAATTCTTTCATCTAAAAGACCCTCCAATAATTTTTCGTAATCAATGTGCGAGAACTGCTTATAATGTTTTTTGATGAGTTCTTCAATCAAAAAATCTTCATAGGAATTGACTCCTATCTTTTCCATAGTAGCCTGTTTCATTCTATATGTTCTCTTAGTGCTTCTTTTAAAATTTTCTCTTGTTTTCTTTAAATCAACCATTTTTCTTCACCTCCTTTATCATAACCAAGCATCCTCTTGTGCCGCAGGGCAAATACCATAATAAGAACAATATTCCGAACAGGTTTGTCTCCAAAAACTAGTCGGAAACTCTCCTTGTTCATAAGTGTAAATCAACTTAGCGATATTATCCCAAAGAGCCGTCATTGACCTTTTCTTAACAGGTTCAACGGTAATATGGTTAGCAACGGGATAATACCAACCCCAATGACTAACTTCCATATCTTTTGTTAAACCATGTTTAGCAAGCACTTCTTCAGGTGCATTCTCAATCATTACTTGATAGAAAGCCATTTCTTGCCGCATACTGCTGAATTTTGAATCTTTCCAGCCACCTGTCTTATATTCAAACGGAATCAGTTTGCCGTTCTCAATAAACACGCGGTCAATAATTCCTTGAAGTCTCACAACATAATCCCGTTGTAAAGGGTATTTCTTACTTACATTTTGAGGAACAGTAATTTCACAATCAAACTTTCGCTCATTAATAACAGGTAAATATTCATCAACTCTTCCCTCACTTCTCGCTTCAATAAATCGCTGTGCTTCAAATGCCGCTACTGTCAATGAAATATCAAAATAATCATCAACCGGCATTAAAGAAGTGCAATATTCCAGCACTTCTGAGTTATTCATAGTCTCGGCTTTTTTAATATCAAAAACATCAAAAAAATCTTCACGGTGATTGTGAAGAACCGTTCCCTTTCTCATGGCTTCTGTTTGGTCTTGGGGTAATCTTTGGATATATGAAAATTCATATTTCTTATTACACCAACTAAATGCACCAACAAGAGAAGATTTACTAATCTTCAAAATTGGTTTAGATGGGTCGTCATAATTTTCAGGACTCCAATCGTAAGTAAAGTCTCTCATTGATTTAATTCTTGCTTCATATTTTTCATCTGTGTTCATATTTTCACCACCATTCATCAAGGCTGACCTGTATTTTTCCTGTGCGTATGGCCGTTGTGTCCCAACCCATAGCCTTGAAAATGGGTTCAGCCTTCTTGATAACCTGTTGTGAATAGAAGGGCCAATCGGGACTACAACCCTTGAAATCCTCGTAAGTTATGCCTGATAAGTATTCAACATCACGCCTTTCTTGCGTTAAAGGATGCGTATAAAAATCATTTACTCTCTTTACTTTTAAGAAGAGATAAGAGTCATCAAATTTAGCGTCTTTCTTTTCCCAAGCATACAAAACGCCAGCAATACCTGAGCCAATTGTCGGCTTCTTTCCTTCAAGAGTGGTAAATTGCTTTGTCGGAGTAGCGCACTTTTCACAAACTTTATGCTTTAGATGAATGCAATCACGCAAATGATATTGCGTCTTGCATTCGGGGCATTTTACTGTGAAGCGATTTCGCCTTAGACGACTTCTTTTAATAAGAGGAATTATACTAATCTCTCCATCAAGAACCATTGAATACTCTCCGTGTAGATACTTTACAATTTCTGCTTGTGTTTTACCTTCAACCCACATTTTAAGAGTCTTAGTTTGCACTTCTTTTGCGAGTTTTGTTTCGCTAACACGCTTTGCTGTAAATCCAGTCATGCTAAACTTTGGCTTTTCTAACCATTCTCCATCTTCCCAAGATACTAGTCCTGCGTTTCTGTTTTTGGTTGTTCCTACACCCAATGCTGAATAATACTTCTCAAACTCAAGAACGACAGGATGATTGTCTAAGCCCATTACATTAGGAAAATGCTCACGCACTTTTGCTTCAATCTTTTTAATTGATTTTTGTGCTTGTTCCACCGAATCTATCTGCACATAAATAGAATCTGTATGTCCATAAACCACTTTCATTTTATCACGCTCGGTATGCAAATAACATTCCAACAGGGACACCTGCTAATTTTGCTACTTCTTCTTGTAATTCCATAATTTGATATTTTAGATTCTTAAGATTTTGTATGTCAAGATACAAAGAATCCATTTCATCAGCAATCTGTTCTTTCATTTTCTTAATTTCTTTTAGTGTTTCAAAATATATTTTTTCTTCTTTCATAATACCACCACCAGTAAGGTAATAATTGTTGCGATATTGACGACATTCACCATCATCAAAATCTTATTGCTTCTATTAATCATCATCAATAATTCCTCAAGCAATTCATTCGTTCTGTCCATCATCATTTTCATTCACGCCCTGTTCAATATCAGTAATGATTGCATTCCGTTTAAGATTGTTCATCATTTGAAATATCTCTTTCACTTCTTGCATAGTAATATCCCATGTTTCTTCTGTGTCATAAGACACCTTTACTGTAATGTATTTTGTTTTCATTCTTCCATCTCCTTTGCCGCAAATGCCGCTAATCTAATTGCTTCTCTTGCACTTGCAGTAATAGATGCCGCTAAATCAACATCAGCCCAACCAAAGCCTTGAAAAGCAACAATGCCATAAAAAGAGGCCATTAATCGCTTTACTGCCATTTGATTGTTATACCACTTTGCATACTCGCCATTGTCCGTTTCTCTTGCCTCTCGCATCAGTTGTTTATATTCGTTTCGCAACTCCTTCAATTCAAGAACGGCTCTCGGTAGTAGGCCGAGTTTATCTGTTTTGTAATAAAGCATCTGCTCATGCTTTGTTTCGCTAAAGTCTCTTGGAGTAAGAATATTAACTGCAAATTTAGTAGGTTCTACTGATTTAGTTTCCCAACTAATATTGCGAGCAATCATCATACTAGGATATAGACCAGCAAAATCAAAAGCGGCTACATTCAAATGTAATCCGTTTGTTCCTTCACTTAATGGGTCGTAAATCATCGCACCTTCATATTCTTCTCTTTTATCCACTTTGCTTCCTGTTGGTGCTTTCCACCAAGCATTTCGCATAAAGTAAATAGAACCCATATGGCTCGCATAAAAACAAGCATCAAATGGTGCTTTCAACAATCGTTGAAGAGAAAGGATTGCTTCACTACAAAAGTTAGTTTCATCAATCTCAACCATCAATTCAACATCTCTCAAAGCATATTTGAGATAGGTTTCTGTATCTTCTAACCAAGCCCTACGATAGAATTCATTGGTATCAGGAAACTTTTCCGATACTAACTTCTTTTTATCAAGAACCGTTTCTCCGATATAATCAAGAGAAAGAGAAGGTAATGTTCCTCTTTGAGAATCATTCCATTGTCTTTCAAATGCCAAGTCCAAAGAAAGAGTAATTCTCCCACCAATAGGTTGTTCAATTGGAGAAAAACCTTTCTCCGAATATTTAAACTCAAAACCATCCTTGACCTTCTTAACACCCTTAACGAAGCCAATTGGAGACATGATACGAGGGTCAAGACCCACGGCACAACACCGTTCAAACAACTTTGGCAAATCAGCAAAATGACCAAACCAAGCAATTAACATATCTGGGTTTTTAACAATCATTTTCATCACAAAATGCTTAATCATATCCTGTTCATTTTTAAAAACAAAATGACGAACTGATTCATTTGATTTATGTTCAGCATATTGTTCTTCTGGGAAACATACCCATTGATAATAGGTATGGTCATAGTTATCATAAACAACAATTGTAGTCAATTGGTCGTGATAATCACCCCCTTGTTGCCATTCCATATCCCAATACCATTTACGCATTTTGTATTCGGGCATTTCATCTAACTCATCAACACAATACCGAAAATGAAAAGGAACATCGGCTTCATAAGTTTCACCGAACATATCCTTTGCTTTTCTCAAATCGTGAGAAGTCTCAACGATTACTTTCTTTAATGGCTCGTTGTTAAGATTAACCCAATCACCACGAACATACTCAAATTCCCGACTAATATATTTAGTCGGCTTATATTCAAGTGGTTCTGCGCTGTCTTCTTTTACATAAAAATAAGGCCGAAAGGGAACAATCTCATGTTTCTTCTCTCCGTTTTCTCTCCAAGATTTAAATATCCTATTTCCATCATTCATTCTACTTATTATCATTATTATTCACCCCGAAATATGTGGTGCTTTCAACAGTATTCTATCATTTGCTACTACTAAAAGAGGAAAGTCATCTTTTAGATAAAAGTTCAACATCTGGTCTTTCTCAAAGAAAGCATAGATTGGTGAACTAAACTCCACCGTAGCAGGTTCTCCCGTAGGAAAAGCAGGAGTTATCGTTTCTTCATATTTGTTCGTAACATTTTGGCGAGTTGAAACATTCAATACGCCATTATTGAAATCAAACTTATACACTCCACTTTTGACTAATTCGCAGGCTTTAATTGCGTCCTGCAATTGTCGTTGTGTAAGAGTAAATGCTCCTTCAAACTTAGATTTACCAAAGTTAAAAAGAGTCTGCGGCTGAATCTCATATGAGACAGGGTTCAGCATATTTTGGATTCTTGCGATAGAGTCAGCATTCGGATGATTGACTACTAAAGGAATAGAAGCCTTCTTTGTTCCGCAATTGATGACAATAAAATCACCAACGGAAAAAATAATATCTTCTCCACCAAAGTTTTTCAAATAAGGAATAACAGTTGCGCTATCAAAACAAACCCTGCCCTGTTCTTCAACAGTAGCATCAATGCTAATTTTAACACAAAAGGTAGCATTCCCATTCCAAATTTCAATGGAAGCAGTATCAGCCACTAAATAGGCATAAGTCCCAAAGTTGGTTGAACCGAATCCACTATTGGTTGTTCCTTTACCTCTTACTTGAACGCTTTCTAATGCTTTCTTTAGAGTATCACTATCAATTGTGAACTTCAAATCAATCCCTCACGCAATTCAGGCATACCTTCCCAAGAAACTTTTCCGCTACCAACAGTTAATGTTTCCCAAGACTTACCCACTAGTTCGGTGTTGGTTTTACTGCTGAGTAATTCAGCCTTATACACAACATCGTTCTTTTTGCGTGTTCTTCTCGTCGTAATAATTTGATACAGGTAATCACCCCAATTGTGCCAGTTTGGTTTTTGACCAATGACTTCTCCAGTTGCGCCATAATCAGCCTTTGAATGAGTAATGTAGATTTGGTCGCAGTTAAGGTTCTTACACATCATCAAAAGAGAATAAAATGGAGCGTTTCGCTTGCCCCATTCAAACTTCATCTTTTGTGGCTTTCCAATTTTTGAAGAACCAGTCACATTTAATGTGCAACAATCAAGCCATTTATCTACGCCGTCAAAAACAAAAAGACAATCTTCTCCTTCTTCAATCTTTGATTTAACAAATAAAACAAAGTCTTCTGAGTTTGCTTCAGACTTTTGAATATCTAATTCACCATTTTTGTTTCGCACTTCAGGATTCCAAAGTGTAATCCTATCAGTCATTTCATGGTTTTGTCTCCAAGTTGGTTCGCAACCATCATCCAAATCTAAAACATAAATTTGTTTATTTGGGAAGTCAAGAGCCAAACCGCTTTTAACTGTCTTTGGTTCTCCCCAAACACCACAAATGAGACGGTTGCTACGAGCAAGCCGTCCTTCTGTTTGTTTTGTTAGTTTATCTTTAAATGCAAGAACCCTTGCATTTTGCGCCATTCCTTCATCTACTGCTTTTGTATTTTTATTGCTAGTTAATCCCATGTTATCACCATGCTAATTCATCTATATTAAGGTCTAATTTTTCTCCCTTTACTTCCGACCAAGTTTGAAGTAAAGTTTTTAGTTCTTCTGCCGATTGACACATATATCTTGTTTCTTTAGAGCCAATGTGCAACTTAGCCAAATACTTGCCCAAGTCTCTTTCATTTTCACTCCAAGTGATAAAATCTACATCTTTCAAATCAACGAGATAACTTGTTTCTTTAATTAAAAATCTTTCTTTCTTTATATTATCCATATTTTTCCCTCCAAAAGGGGAGGCTTCGCACCTCTATGGCCGTCATTAACGCCAACGACTACACAATGGATGGTTTTACTCAAAACCAGTCAAAGTCCTCTTCAACAGGAACAGAAACTTCAACTGCTGAACCATGACGAACTGTGCAGAAAAGACCAGCAACATTGATTGTTGTTGGTTCAACTCCTTCATCGGTGGTTCTTTGACTTGTTCGGCCAATCACAATGACAGAAGAACCAATACCAAAGTCAAGAGTCAAATGCTCAGGAATCCAGCAAGTAGTGATACCAGATTCATTAGAATCATAATCCATCTCCGCATTCAAATCAGTTAGGTTGATGATTCTGTTTCCGTTCTTTGTTGGAGTCATGTTCATATTGCACACCGTTCCGTCTGTAATAACATAGCGTTCCTTTGAAGGAAGTGCTTGGCGTTCAATATGTGCTCTATCCATATCAACAAGAGGAACAAGGTGCGATTCAAAGTTTTCTCGCAGACAATCCTCAAAGTCAAATGTGGACATATCACGATAAAGTTCGTTATCGGGATTCATTTCAGCATTAAGGGAAAGACTGTTGAAAGTCAAGTCCTTAGCACCGTAAATGTCAGTTCCATTGTCATTAGCAACGCAAAGGAAATGCACCCATTCAAAACTATTTGGTGCAAAATCAACACCGCCTTGATTCTTGTAAGAGAAATAATACGGCTTCATTTCTCCCGTTCCGATGGAACCAAAGAAAACACCACTTCGTCGCATTTGTTCTGCGGGAAGAGGCTTACCGTAATTGTTGTTTTTACCACCATTCATGTAGGTAGCGGTGTTATCCAATGGGATAAAGAAACGACCATCTTCTGTTTCTTCTGCTCCCGAAGGAAGCGTGGAAATGGTCTTTTCGTTGTATTCTCCATTGTGATAGCGAGAAACAACCCACTTACCAAGGGCATTCTGTGAAGCAATAGCAACAACACCCTGTTCAAGGGCATTATCAGCATCACGCATAAACTCTTCTTTTGCTTTCATTCTGTTCCAAGCCATCATATCTCTTGGGGCATCTAACGATACAAAGAAACCAAAGGCTGCTTTATAGAAAGAATCATTATCTTTCTTTTCATCACCATCATTATTCTGTGTTCGCTTTACATTCGCAACAAAGTTTCGCCAAAGACCCTTTGCGATAGGATTTGTTGCTTCAATGCTGTTTTCGGAACAAATCTCTTCAAACTTGTTCTTCGCTTCTTCAACGCTCAAGCCAATAGCCTGTGCGCCTTTCTCAATTTCTGTTTTCATGTTTTCGTCCATGTTCTTCACTTCCATATTTTATTTTTTTCTTTGTTCAAATCTATGATAGTTGGCTTACTAGCCAAGATGCTAAAACCTTTGGAGTCATAGTGGTTGAACGCCATTCGCTTTCTCCTATGGTTCTTAAAATTTTGAATTTGGTATTACTTTCTAATTCAGTTTGGATAACTGCATCATGTAAGCCAATACAGATTTCACGGATAGTGAATCCGTTGTGTAAGAAATCATGTATTGTGCTTAATGCGAAGTTATCTTTATTAACAATTTTCATTAACAATTTTTTATATTCATTTAATCCTGCGTCAATTTGCGTTTTGAGGGTGGAATTGCTGGCTTTTGCCGCTTGGAGTTCCGTAATCGCCCTCCGCATATCACCATTCATAGCATATATAAAGGAGTCCAATTCATCTTGGGAGAATCGGGCTATTTCTTCAGCCTTGAGGATTGAAGTCAATACTTCTAAGACAGCCTCATTAGAGAGAGGCTTAAAATGATAATTTGCACAACGGCTTTGTAATGCAAAGATAATCTTATTTCTATCGTTGCAGGTAATAATAAAACGAACATTGTTCGCATACCGTTCCATAATACGCTTTAGTGCGTTTTGGGCATCGGTTGTCATACCATCCATTTCATCTAATAATACAATTCTAAATGGCGCATCACCTATTGTCCCGCTTTGAGCAATATTTTTAATTGTTGTTCTCACATTCTCTAATCGTCTATCATCCGAAGCATTCACTTCAACAAAATTATCTTGGAAGGAATCTCCTAAGAGTTCTCTTCCAATAACTAATCCTGCTCCTGTTTTACCATTTCCGGGATTTCCGTATAATAGAATATTAGGCATATTATTTTCTTCAACCCAACCTCTTGCATCAGATACAAAGTGTTCTTGTCCAATTACTTCATTTAATTTCTTTGGTCTATATTTTTCTGTCCATAACATTATTTTCACCTTCTTATTAGTTCATTCCATTCATCTTCCCAAATAGAGATGACATTAAATCCCATACTTTTAAGTATTTTTTCTTTACTCATTGTTTTATCAAAAAGTTGCTTTGCGGTTAAATCGGAATAAGGGTTCGGTTTCTCTTCTTCCGAGAAGATTCTAGGATTACCATGAAAAATATCCCCATGAAACTCATAAGCAGTATTAGTTTCTTCACAATATCCGTCTAGTAAGAAGTATTTGTTATCTCCTAACTCAACTCTAAATTCTCCACCATTTTCAGCGTGAGTGATATTGATATTCTCTTTATTAGAAATGTGTTTAATCCAAGCAATTCCTTTTTGTGAATACCCTTTACCAAGACCATCAGTAAGGTGATATGAAATATCTTCATCTCCTTTCCAACACCCTTGTCTCCATTTAACAATAGAATATTTACCGTTTTCTGAAACGGGCGAGTATTTACTATACTTTGCTAAGTCTTTAATATAAAATTTACAAAAATGTGGCCTCACATAATGCTGGGTTTTCTTTATAGAAGAAACACCCTTTGGATAAATGTAGGTAATTTTGTCTGTTCCCCAAGAAAGACTTCTTACTGTTTTTACTTTGTTAGTTCTAGGATTTCTAACCGTCTTAGAAACTCTTTTTACTTGCTTTCTAAGTTGAGGAGTGCAAAAGGCAGTTAGCAATTTGAAACCTAAAACAGTATCAGAAAGACAATATTCCTTAATGTCAGTATATTTACCATCTGCATCAACTTCTAAGTAGTTGTAGTGATTTAGAATAGTATTTACAAAAGAAATACCGATTGGGCTAACCTTTCCCTTTTCTGCATGGTAATGTTCAGGTGGAAGAAGGCTAAAAATATAATGTCCCATCTTTTCAAATGAATCAGATAGTCTTTTTTCGTAATTATTGCTTCTTTCAAAGAGTTTTTGAATGCTTTTTTCGTTAATATTCAAAGGAATATCTTCCCACTTAAAATACTGTATAATAGATAGCATATGTCTGGCATTAGAATTAATCACATACAAATGCTTATCGGTTCCAAGAATAGAAACAGTTGCTTTACCTAAGTTGAAAGAAATTCCTTTCTTAAGATAGGGTGATTCCTTAATCATAATTTTATTAATTGAGAGTTTGGTTTCACTTACTCTAGAAAGAATAGAATGTTTAACATCAATTTTAAATGATGATACCAGTTCATCATTTAAAAAATCAGTTAAACTTGAAGAGACAATGGTATAAGCACTTGCCTCAATAATTTTAAAGTTGAAAGGATTAGAACACATAGCAAGGAGCCTATCATTTTTATCCAAGAGATAGGCATCTATAAGATGATGACTACCGACATCTATAGGAAATCGCTCAACAAGTGAGTTGAAGGGAAAAGTAGCATTTTCTCCTTCCCTATTACGGAGATTAACAGCATTTGGTTCAATATGAACAAGTTTAACAGAATATTCTTGACTTTTAGGAAAAGGAAATTCCCAACATACTGACTCATTAAATATGTCATTTTTCCAATTTTGTTCTTTGGCAACAGAAAGAACATCCTCTATGTTTAGAACAACCCAAGCATCTTCCCATCCTTCTTCGCTAGGGGGGTGAATAGCCAACTTTTTGGCTTTAGAGAATATTTCTTTTTGGTTATCAAACCAAGATGCAAAGTATTCCTTTGATAATAGTTCATTCATATTTATTCCTCCATTACTGCATATATTTTTGTTCCATTTGATTGTTCACCATGAACAATAAAAGGCATTCTGCGAAGATGCTGACCAATACGATTTGAGGTTATTCTGGTATTCTTGAGTCTAGGAATATTTTCAATCTTATTCTTGATTTCTTCTGTGGGCATTGGCCCTTCTTTTTTAATTAATTTAATTATTTCTTCTTTAGCCATACTAAATCCATTAGTTCCCATATTTATCCCTCACTCATAAAATCACCTAATGAAGTTTGAGTTATCACAATAGGTGTTGTTTTCTTTCTTCGCCTTTTTTCACCAATTTTAAGCAATCGGCATTCTGCATTATTAAGTTTCTTTTTTGCCTGTTCCTTGAACGCTTCATCTTTCAATAAAGCAGGAAGAAGTCTTTGGTTCTTAACACCAAGCCTTCTTGATAGTTTAGGTATTTGTGAATAGGCTCTTCTTTTTGGCATATTCAATTGTCCAACAAAGCCACCCGTATGAGTATATGCTAGCATCTCATAAAAGTATCTTTGACTCCATCTTCGCTTAACTCTCCCATCAACAAAAATTAATCTATTGGGATGCATATTTTCAGATACCCACGACAAAATTTGTGTATCTGATGGTTTGTTAAACAGTAATATTTCAGCAACCAAATCTCTGTTTCTCTCCTTGAGAAAACCGTTTACAATAGAATAGGTATCTCTATCTAAAGAGAAAGGACTTTCGCTATTCGGAGCGATTTCTTTGATTTCTTCCTCAAGAAAATTATGAGAACCTGCTCTTTTTATTTTGCACATATCCTTAATTTCTTTGGGAACAGATTTTTGGTTAATAGAAGTCAATATTACTTGACCACGATAATTGCGTATGATGTGCAGAATTGCTGACTTATCAGGTTTGAAATGCACATCTTCAATAACTATTCCGTTCTCCACAGGAAACGAACCCACATCAAAATCAATGTCGTTTGCATATAGAACGATTGGGTCATTTACGAATGTAAGTGCCTTCGTTGATTTTCCAGTTCCAGTTTTTCCTGTTAGCAGAATTGTTCTATTATCATTATTTCTATTTGTTAGTCCCATTAAATGACCCCTTTCAATTCAAATATTCTATCAAGTCCACTTGATGTTCTATGTTTATTCTCCGATATTAAATCAACCAGTTCTCTAAATACTTCCCATTCGCCTTTTGCATCAGGCAAAACAGGAACCAATTCTGTCAATTTATACAGATTTTTGATTCCGCCAATCTTTAGAATAGGATGTGGTCTTGTTTTACTTTCCTTGTCTTTTAAATTGGAAGAAATCTGATGCTGTTCTAATGAGCGTTTAACTCCTATTAGAAAGAAAAGGTCGCCCCGAAAAATAATTTTTACTCTTACACGATAACCTATTTGAGCATCATTGGCTCTTTCAATATTAAAGTCTAATTTACCTGCTCCCAATAAAATACCAATTAACATATCTTTGTTATACATAAATATCAATCCTGCATATATTCTGTATTTGAAGGCCAATAGCCATTCGGTGCAGTATTAGTTTCAAGCCAAAAGAAATGTGCCGCAGTTAAACGAGATTCTCCCCTGTTAATAGCGTTTTCTTCGGCGTTGCTTATTAGATTAGCAATCGCTGTTTCAACCCATTGAGTAATGAAATACTTTGCTTCATTTGAAACCTGAAGGTCAGTTGTTTCTTTAATTAACTGAGTTATATTGATTTTAGTGCTAGGTTTAGGTTTCTTATATTCTGGTTTCTCCGGAACAATAATTTGTTTGTCTTTAATATAAGGACAATACTTCTGTAAAACTAACTTGGGTCTTCCTTGTTCATGTAGGATATTTTTCAAATGAGCATAGCCCTCTTCATCAATCTTCAAACACCTGTAAGTAATTGCATCAATGATTGTCATTTCTCCTTGCTGAATCATAGGTCATCCCTCGCTTGTTCAAGAATGGCCTTAATTAAGGAAAGGTCTTTCCCGCTTTCAATAAAGCCAAGTGCTGTTATAAGAATCTGCCGCATATGTTCATTTGCTTCTAATTCTGATTTAAGTCGCAGATTTTGAATAATCTTTTGCTTATGGTTTCTCACCATGTAATCTTTTTCTCCTAACTCTTGCTTCAAAACAAATCTCCTATGATAAATCCTCTCTAAATGTAGCATAGAAGTTTTCATTCTTGTAAATGAAACTTTAATTGCATTATCTGTTTGTCTCATACTCATATGAGATATTTTTCTGCAACGGCCATGTTGGTCGGCAAAATACTTTGTATTCCAAACTGCTGCTTCTTCTTTACTCATTACTCATCACCCCTATTAATAGGCCAATTAGCAGGTGGAAACGCAAACAATACATCATTAATTATTTGTTGGGCCTCTTCAAAATGAGAATGTTTATTTAATACCTCAATAATAAATTCTGCCGCTACTGGTTGGCTTAGTTTATATGTCTCCAAGAAAATTTCTATTTCCTTTGCCATTTCTTTAAATCGGGCTTTACTGTATTCTTTTTCAAATTCAAACCAAGAATACAAAAGACCTCTATTCATTTTGGCAACGAAATCCATGAAGTCGGGTTCTCTCCAAGTATTGTAATCGGGGCTATTCTTTTGCCGAGGATGGTCGTTTTTAAAACGGGGCCATGCTTCTCGCATACCATTTAGCAACTCTTCTTGTTCTTCATCAGTTAAATCTTTCCATTTCATTCTAATCTCTCCACATCATTCAAGGTATTTATATCCACAACGAATTTATCATCACGAATACGGACACATCTTGGGAACCTTAAGCCCAAGTTGCCTTTATCATCACGGCTGATTAAGTCAGCCTTTACTTCAAGAATAACAACCGGCGAAACAAAGAATCGCCCGTCATCAAACGACTCAACATTACGCCGTAGCGTATTGGTGAGGTTGATTAAATCGCTATCTGAAAAACCTGTTCCGCACCATCCGACGCTGTGATAACCATTATTAGCCCTCACACCTAATTCGTAAGTGCCGAAAACATTTGACCGCTTGCCTTCCCCGTATTTTGCGGAGAGGATAACAACATCAAGGTTTATCTGCGGAGGTTTGTATTTAGCCCAGAAAACAGAGCGTTTTCCTGATTGATAGGGTTGGCTTGCATCTTTAACGATGATTCCTTCAAATCCTTCATTGATTGCTTCATGGTAAAAGGCCATAATGTCGCCCTCAGTAATTCGGTGTGCTTGATTAGGAAGGTCTTTCATCTTCTCCAAGCGTTCCGTGTATGACAAATCCATGACTGTTTCATTGTTCAACATTAAACAATCAAAAATAACCCACTCAACCTTGACTCGCTCCATAGCCTCTTGAACATTCTTTGAATGAACCCTTGTTCCCATTTGTTTATGGGGCGCAGGTGCGCCATTTTCTAAGATGGGATAGATTTCACCATCAAGAATAGCGTTTTCAACATCATAGTCTTGAACCAATTCAACAACATCAGGGAATTGCTGAGTCACGATTTTACCTTTACGATTAAAAATCATCGTTTTATTCCCATCAATATGAATTTGATAGCGGTTCCCATCGTATTTGTAATCAACAACAAAGTTAGTCGGCCATTTATTCATCGGAACTTCCTTAGCAAGCATTGGTTTAATGAACTTTCCATAGGTTAGATTACAAGGAGGGTTTGTTCCAGCAGTATAATGAGAAACAACTGTTTCAACTGAATTAAAATTCAAATGTTTCTTCACATCTGCTTGTTTCTTATTGTAGTGCTTGGCGATAATCTTCGCAACTGTTCCTTCATTGATTCCGTTTCGTGGTGTTCTAAGCATATAGCGGATAAACCAGCGTCGTGCGTTAGCAGACATAGCCAGAATTGATTCTTCAAGCATTGAAAACTCATTAGAATCAATCTTTCCACAATTCATATTCAGTAGGCGGTGAACATACTGAACAGAAAAGTTTCTTTGCTTTTCTGCCGATGAATCAAGGTGATAAATTGCTTCACCTAAATCATCGTGAGCATACATCAATCCATCAATTTCATCATCAAAAACATCAAAGATTTTAGCCAACCATTTCTTTGCCTTTGCTAATCCAAGACTATTTGCTTCTAGTTTATCTTTATCAAGAATCCGCAAAACCAAAGAAGGACTACTCTTTTTCGTCGTGAATGTTTCCAAGTCCCGTGAAATCCGACTTATCTGTTGAGTCGGTGTTAATTGGTCTGTCGCTTGTAGCATTCTGCTCATATTTTCCCATGTCATTTTCAATCATCTCCTTATTGTTATTTATTTCTCTAATCAGTTGTTTTAGAAGGCTACTGATTCTTCCTTCATTCTTCTCCGAATAAGTCCACATAGCGTTTGCTAGATAGACCCAATCATTCCTCTTCATTATTTTCCTCTCCTTCTAGTCTTTGAAGAAGTCGCAAGAAATTCATCATTAATTGCTCAACAACTCTTACTTCTTCGTGCATTTGCATTTCCATAAATCTATGCAACATATGAATCAATGATGCTTGAGTAATGGCTGGTGCTAATCTTGCTAGAGAATCATTTGAATAGATTTCCCAATAGCAAACAAAAGACGCTCTCGCCAAATAGTTTCCATTAACAGTATCATTATATCCTGAATTGAAGTGGTCAAGGGCTAATCCCTTGAGGTTCTTCTTCAATTGCTTAGACCAAGAATCAAACTTCTTATTGTTGGTTGTAATCAAGTAAAGTTTATTCATTCTTTTCACCATCCATAAATTCTCTCATAGCCTGATAAAACTTACCGAAACATAAATCAATATGTTCTTTTTGAACACGACAACCTCTTCCGCCTTTAGGTGGAACAGTCATACTTTCTTCAACATAAATAGCAAACAAATCAATAATTTTACCAGCACAAGTTCCAAAACGAGGAACAGCATTATGCCCGTATTGTCTTTCTTCATTTGCCGCCCGTAGGCTTTTCTTTGATTGAACATCACTTACTCTCTTCATCTAATTCTCTCCTTAAAATTTGTAATAACAATTTTGCTTCTTCAACATTCAGACGAATGCCCTTATTCGTTGGTTTGTCATTACGATACCAACGAATATCCATGACCTCTATATTCCAATAGACACCACGCTTTATTTTACAGTCCAGTTCAGCATTACGGACTATGGTTCCTTTAACTTCTAATTCATCTGTCAATTCATCCACCCCTGTTTAAACTTGTCAAGTTCCTGTTTTGATGTAAAATATCTTGGTGTATCTAAATCATCCAAGCGATTCACAACCCAACAAACACCACCAAGACTAGAAATCTGAACAACTTCAAATTGTCCTCCATTTACTTCCAACACTTCAGCAGTATTTATCTCAGGCACTAATCCGTATTTACGAGTAATTTCTTTTGCTACTTCGTGCATATTTTCAGCAACATACTTAATGATATGCGCTCTTTGAATCGGAATCTTTGGTGCTACTTCAATTCCCAGTTCCCCAGTCATATTACATACTTTGCACTTGTTTCCTTCGCAAATAGGGCATTTTATTCTTTGTTTATGTGGTGCAGGTAAAACCACAGTAATTGCCTTCTTTTTCATTTCTTACTCTCCTTGAGTTTTTGTTCCCAACAATCCTGACACATACCATATCTTCGGATATGATACCCATCAAAATGAGGAACAATACTTCTTTTACAGTTTGGGCATTTCATCATCGGTTCCTCCTTTCTACACTAAATGTTCCATTTTTTTGTCTAATTAAAATATCTAGTGAACCATCAGCATAAACAACAGTCATTCTTACAATTTCATTATCTAATAAAAGATTTAAAGCGTCCACCATATTTATTCCTCCACCAATACTGCAACATCTGTTGAATAAAACAACTGAGCAATTGACAATGCCGCTAAGAAACTGTTCTTAGAAACCTTCACAGGGTCAAAGACACCTGCTTCTGCTAAATCTTCATGCTGACATGAAACGGCATTGAATCCCCAATTCGGATTCGTTCCGTCAATTGTTTTTTCAATTTCAAATGCAGCAACCTTTGTCTGTTCAGTATAATTAGCATTATCCAAAAGAACACGATAAGGTTTAACAACCGACTTTCTAAACCATTCAGGTGCTTCAAGCGCATGAGCAAGACGAATAAATGGAACACCTCCACCAACAACAATACCTTCTTCTAAGGCCGCTTTTGTTGCATGGAGAGCATCATCAAGCCTCTCTTTCTTTTCTCGCATTTCAATAGAAGATGATGCACCAACCTTAATCGTAGCGATTCCACCCTTTAGACGAGAGACTCTTGATTTGATACGAGCCAAGTCATGTCCTTTCAAATCAAGTGCCTGTTCTTTTAGTGCTTTGATTCTTTCTTCGGTATTACCTTCTCCACCAATAAAGGTCGTCGTTTCTTTTGTAATGATAACCTTAGCACAAGTTCCTAAATCAGTTTCGGTGAAGAGTTTAGAATCATCCTTACTTTCTTCAACAAATACTTTACCACCAATCAAGGATTGAATATCAGACAATTCATCAATCTGAGCATCTCCAAAATTAGGAGCCATAACTACTGCACATTCAACAGTCTTATTGATTAGATTCATAATCAAATTGTTAAGTGCTGAACCATCCATACCTTTGCACATAATCAAAAGGGGTCGGCTTTGGCTGGCCGAATACTCAAGCAAAGGCATAATGTCTTTAAAGTGCCGAAGGCTCATGTTTGACATGAAAACAACGGGATTGTTGAACTCAACCTTTCCACTTTCAGTATTGCACATAAGATGACTCAAATAGCCTTCTTGAATTTCCATTCCCTCACGAACAATTAATTGTGTCTGATAGTTATTAGATTCTTCAACAGTAATTACTCCATCACGACCAACCGTATTAAACGCTTCTTGAATCAAATTCCCAAGAGAAACATCATTATTTGCTGCAATTGTGGCTACGCTCATAATATCGCTATCATTAACTGCAATTGAGATACTATCTAAATAGTTGATAGTTTTTTCACGAAGGGTTTCCATTAAAAGATGAAACTCATGTGTAGTCATTTTTTCTTGGTCTTTCATCAATTCATTACAAAATGCCTGTGCAAGAATACAGGCCGTAGTAGTTCCATCACCTGAACCTTCTTGGGCTTTGCTTGCTAGATTTTGAACCAATTGAACTCCCATTTGAACATAAGGGTCGTCATGGGAAACATATCTAGTAATAGTTACGCCGTCATTAATTACAATAGGCGGATTACCTTGTAAAATAACTGTTTTTGCTTGTGGCCCCAATGTTGGCTTAACTGTATCAGCAACCAAATTAATTCCTTGTAGCAACTTTTGTTTTACTTCTTCTCCATGCAAAATCATTCTAACACCCCTAGCAAATGTTCAACAGAAACAATAATCATATCTTCGTGAGTCACGAAACGGTGTCTATCATCAAATAGAACCGTTTTACCTTCCACTTCAGGCATTGAAGGACATGAATGCACAATACCTGTGCTATCAATTTTAACTTGAATTCCCGATTTAGAAGTGGAGTTTTCTAGTTTAATTACTGCATATTTACCTAAAGCCTTCATTCTTCTTCCTCCAATTGTGGAATTGCTACCCATGCTCGGTTAGTTTCGGAAACCCAAGTATAAACATGAGTCTTATAAAACTCCTTCAACTTCTTATCTCGCTCAGTCCTCTTTGACTTTGCCCATTGAATGCCTTTGTTTTCCTTTGGAGTATTCTTATCATTAGGATGAGCATTTGAATGTCTCTCGGCCCTTTCCCTCAAAGAAATCTTTTCGGCTTCTCTCATCGGTCTATCTGTATATTTAGAAGCGGTGCTAAGGCCGCTTTTAATTGACTTAAACTTTTGTCCTGTTGTTATTGTTCTTCTCATTCTTCTTCACCCCATACTTGTGTTCTAACCGGTTGATGGTCTAAATAGATTTCTAGTTCTTTAGGCTTAAAGCGGTTTTCCCAAAAACCATAATGGCCTTCGCCACCAAGAACATATGCACATTCCATGTTTGGTTCCCAAATAGAAACAGTCCGAATATCAGTTCCACTAAAATAAGCGGCTCCAAATGGATGAGTATGAATCCAACAACGGATAGGGAGAGCCATACCGACTGGTGGTTCAAAAAAGTCTACAAATCCAGGACTTCCGGTTGAAACGAAACAATTGTTCTTCCCATCAATTACAACCTGCACTTCAAGATTGGGGAGTGTTTGTGTTGATGCTCTCCAAATAGTTTTTTGAAATTCTAAATGGTGCATAGCAACACCTTCTAGTTTCTCTTTTGGGCCAGCACAAGAATTAAATTGTTCGTCCAAAAGAACCTCGTAATGAGATTTAATCTCATTTATTGCTTTCTCTCGGAAATACTCTAATTCTGCTTGTTCAATTTCGCTTTCATCTTTCATTTCATTCTTCTCCTGTTCTCTTAATGACCAATCGCTGCTTTTACTCATTTTACTCACCTCGGATTTTCTGCAACTTGGCCTTCAACTTAGCCTCTTTCTTAGCCTTCTTTCGCTCTTTCCGTAGCGTTCTGCGGCTCTTTTTGGGTGTTGGGTTCTGTGCCTTCTTGCGGCTCTTGATTTCCTTAGAAGCCTCCACAAGCATAGAGATATGCTCAGGCTTTGTGCTATCAACCAACTTTTCTAAGCGGCTTGCGATAACACCGTATGGCCGATTAAATCGGTTTCGGGCCTCGTCAATTGAAAGTTCGTAAAAGTTCAAGATGAGGTCATAGTCCTGTTCTTTTGTCCAACGGGGAGTATATTTCCTGCCGTTGTTTCCGTGAATCTTTTTCTTCTTGACTGTCTTTTGCTCAGGTTTTACTGCCTTTGATTCTCCTTTCAACTTTTGCCAGCGATTACGGATAGCCGATTCTGTTCGTGATTGAAGTGGGAGAGCAAATGCTTCCTTTCTGCTTTTACACGCCATAATCATTTCATCTTCTTTTTTTGACCACTTAAGGGCCGTTCTCTTTGTTTTCATCTTCTTTCTCTCCTTAATTTTTGTTTTTATTGTTTTGATTTCAACCTCTACTTTCTTTTCAGTCGCTAGATGTCTTTTTACGACTTCATCAATATTTGATTTATTGATTTTATGACCAAATTGTTCATTGTAGCCATTAAGAATCTTCTTCATTGAAAAGTGATTCAAATAACAACCGGTAATAAATTCAATTTGCTCTGGTGTAAATTCTTTTGCAAAATCAACATCAAATAAATTACGATATTTGGTGCCAATATTAGCGGGACTTCTCCAAATTCCGAACTTCTCTTCCATAGAGAAAGCAATGTTTTCCCATGTTTGTTTTTTTGTTCTACAAACAACAAGAAAAGCCAGTTGTTCTTCTGTCCATTTATTATTTTTACTCATACATTCACCACCATATAATCTCTCACTTCTTCTTCATTGAAGTATCTTTGAATCCATTGTGCGCCTAATCCTGCAATTGCGACCTGCATGAAATGAACATTACTATTTGTTCCATCCCATGAATCTCCTTGACAACTGAAAGAACCTTCTTCACCTGCTAAAAGCATATCATACATTTTCGGGTCTGCCTTGTGCGACACAAGGGCGGCATTTCTGCCTTGCGCTCGTAAGTCAAGCCATTTAAGGGTTGTGTTGTATAAGGTTCGCCTCACGCTCAAGTTATCAACGCAACAAATCACAAGGTCATAGCCTTGCATTTGTTTTGCAGTTAAAACTGGGTATTTACTGAATGTTATAACTGATTCATAAGAATCCATCATAACACTAGCCTTATTCTGTCCAACATGGCCTTTCTTAAAGTTTTGATAGGGTAGGTTTTTTGTTTCCACTCCATCTGGGTCAGCCACATGAATGTGGTAAAGACCAACTTTATCTAATGTAGGAATTAGAAAACTTCCAATTCCACCTGCTCCAATTACTAATATTTTTCTCATTATTCCCATCCTCCCATTTCTTTTGTATATCTAATTGCTTCTAAATCCCAGACTCGCTGGCATTCAAGACATTCTGCTGTTTTATCTGTTGGTTTCCATTGAACCACCGTTGGACAATGACCAAAAGGCACATCACCAAGGCAAATACAAGTAAAACCTGTTATTAATTTATCTTCTCTCATATTTATTCCTCCTTAAAATGTTTTACCATGCATAAATTCACGGCTTTCATTATATTCCATTTTTGCTAGAATTGCACCTGCAATATCTAAATCTTTACCAAAAGCATAATCCATAATACGGATTACTGCATCTGCTAATTCTTCTTCAAGATTACTGAACTCAATAATCTTTGAAGACGATGGGTTTCCTTCACGCAAAGCCTCAAGTGCTTCGCTAATTTCAGCATGAATTAAAGCCATGCGTTCACCATCATTCGGGGTTTCTTTCCAAAACCCATGATTAACTGCGTTCTTATATACTTTCTTTGCTATTTTATTCCATTCCTTTTCAAACATATTATTCACCTAATTCACTTAGTTGTTTTCCCTTCACTTGACTGGCTAGTTTTAAACCAATCATAGATAGAATTGCTTTTGTTTGTCTCCTAATGTTGAAGCGAGAAAACCCTGTTTTCTTCGTGATTAGGTTTTGAGTTATCAGCGTGTTCACATTCATGTTTGCTGAAATCCAAATAATTGACGCATAATATGACCTTCCTTTATTGAAGGTATTCTGTGCGACCTTTGTTTCAAAAAATTCTAATACTTTAATTGTCTGTCTCCTAAACACCAAATCATCTGTAATATCATTGAGTGTTTTTTCAAGAAGATACTGAGGATTTACAGGATTGTATCCTGCCTTGTTTCTAAAGGCTTGGTTAATTTTTCTAACCAGTCTCTTAACTGATTTAAGATTAGTATCAAATTCAGCCGAAACTTCTGCAAATGTATGAGGAGTTCCATTTTCTCTCAAAGCATAGAAAACAACTGCTGTTGCTCTCGCTTCAATTTGACTTCTTCCAAATATGCCTTTGTTATGTAAGTCAAGATACAGTTTCTCAACACGCTCATTTATTCCCAAATGAGGAGCAACATGGGCTAAAATCATATTACAATGCATTAAAGCACCTTGAATATGTTGAGGAATCACGCTACTCTTACCGAACTTATTGAACTTATAAGAGCCTTTACCCGTGATAACTGAACCTAATCTGCCTTTATCAGCAGAATGCTTCAGATTCCCGCCCGTATCTAAAATATGAACAGTTTCTTCAAACATCTCTTGGACTAAAATAAGTCCACAGTCATTACAGACTCTTTCGCCCTGTATCTCATTAAATGAGTTATTATTGCTACCACATTCATCGCAAATCATTTCTATCAATCCTATATTTATTTGGTTCGGCGGAAAGATACCGCTTAATCGTATTTACTATTTTTATTGTAAAAGAATCATTTAATAAGGCTAATGCTCTTGCGGCAAATTGGTCGCCTAATGGAGAACCTTCGGCCATATTATCAATACAAATCGGGCCTCGCCAATCTGGGTCAGTAAATACCTTATTTTTAGAATCATCATCCTCTGATTTTATTATTTCAACAATTGGTTGCCATACATAAGTTGAAACCATTTGAATACCGGACTTATACCTATTATTGGTCAATTTCCAGTCATAGTCTTTACCTCTAATAAAGAGACTGTTCAATTCTCCATCATCATCGTATTCAGCAGATAGTCGGCCTTTGTGTTGAACCAACATATCAGCCACCAATTCTAATGCTCTTGCATCTACAATATCCTGCATTCGGTTTTGCATCAAAAAGGCAACCATTACTTTCAATTCAGCCACCGTGGGTTCACGACCCATCAATCTAGTGTATAGGGATTTAGGAGAAAGATACTTCCAAGAACCCCTTCGCTTACCATGAAGATAAAAATTACAGTAAGAGTCTAATTGTTTCGGAGTTATCTCACCCCAAACACCATCGCTAATTTCCATAGCAAGCATCTTATCATCAATTTGCACGACATTCAAACGAACCTCTTGCTTCTCAAAGTCTTGGAAGAAATGAAACGGAGCACGATTTTCAATACAATATTTGACATTCTCTGGTAAATTAAGAGTAGCATACAAAGCAGATAGCAAAATTTCTGGCTTCTTTTCAAAACATGATTTGAAAGTGATTCTTGCTAGTGCTGAACAAATAGTCGCAAGGCTGTATGCCTTGCCGTTTAATTGATAACGAATACCTTCTCTTGAAAGAACAACTGGGCAACCTTCAATAAAAACAATATGGTTAAAACTAAACCCAAATCCTCCCCTCATGTAAGACCTTGACTTTCTAGGAGAGATAATGTTCTTCCAAAATACTTCTAATCCTGCCTGAATAGGGTCTTTAGAGCCTCGGTCAAACCTAACCGTTGTGATTTCTGCAAATGCGAAAGTAGCACAAGTAATATTTGTTTCAAAATAATCTTGGCTGTCATCCGGTTTTCTAATTCTTACTTTCATTATATCACATCATATATACATTTTTATTGTCATTATCACACTTATCATGTGTTTCATTTTTAATTTCATGGGCTACCATAAGTTGCCCACCACACACACGGCATCGTGTGGCTATTGGTTTATTGTTTCTCTTATTGAGAACATATTGAGGGTTCTTTTCTTTCATTATTATTCACCATTTTTAATTTAGTTTCTCTTAATACATTACAAATATAGCATGATTCGCCTTCGCAGTTAAATTTGTGGTAGTTAAGCAGTTCTTTTATTTTACCTGTTTCTTTGATTATGTATTTGTGAAAGCCCATATGAATTGCTTCATCATATTCCCACAGGCATTTTTTGATAGTGGTATTTATCCTATATATTTTTTCGCTGTCATCCATGTAAGAATCACAGACATTGATTGCCATACCTATTCTTTCCAGAGATGTATCGGATAAATCTCTAGCCATTATTGTCATTACATCTAAATACTCTTCAAAATTAGAAATTTTGGAGAGTTTCATTTAAACACCTCAGATTTCGCAAGCCCCACCTGCACAGGCCAATTCGCCTGAAAGGTCGGTATCATCCTGTAATTCTTCAATTAAGGTCAAATCAATATCTTGAAGTGCTTCAGTCAATTTATTATAGGTTTCTTTATCGCAGGTTTCAAAAGGTGCTTGGGTATATGTTCCTCCATCATAAGGAAGAACAGACAGACCATTATAGTAATGTCGGTTTAGCCACATCCAATCGGCTACTGTTTCCCATTCATCCTCTTTGATTGAGACTGTTGCGGAAACATTGTGAGTATTTAATCCATCATTATGTCCTGCACGAACCCAACGAATGCTAAAGTTTTTGACCCGTTCTAACAAATCAAATACCGACTCATGGCGAATAATTGCTGATTCGGGTGCTTTTTGAGGAACTGAAATAACTGCCTGTTCGTGCGGATTGAAAAACTCGTCCTCAACCAATTCAGGGTGATTGTTTGCGAGATAACCATAGATTGCTTCATTCTTCCCAACACGAAGGCGACGAATATAATATTCATCGTGATAAGCATGAATGCCACTACTAGTTCCGAGAACAAGGGAAGTAGTTCCAGCAGGTTTTACACAGGTTGTTCTTGAAGCAGGATTAATACCAATCAACTTAGCAACCTTTTCATTCTCTTTCTTTACTTCATAAGCGGCCATTTCTAAATCTAAGTTCTCAACAACATTTGAAGCGATGCCTGTCATGGAAACACCGAGTAAAGCATCTTTTTCTGTCGCTTTACGCCAAACTTCACGAAGATAATGAAAATCAGTATATCCTGCTTGAAGCGTTCCAAGAAAAGCGGCGGCTGAAACTCTTGATTCTAAATCTGCTTGGTCAGCAATATCCGAAGCATTTACTTCGGTTAAGTTGCAGAATTGATATGGTCGTAGAGCAATTTCACAACACGGGTTTGTTCCCCAGTCTTTGTCATTATTGAAATAAATCCCAGGTTCTCCTGAACCTGATGCTTTAATCCTATTCCACAAATCCATAAAGAAATCTTTCGTGACTCTATGCCGCAAAAGAACTGCTGAATTGTTTGCCCTGCCTCTTTGGGGATTGTTTTCCCACCAATTACCGGACTTACAAGCAATCATTTCATGGTCGTCTGCTGAAAATAAACTAATCATAGCCGCACGACGAATACC
>VMHT01098824.1_pt1 | contig 40631 bp, 55 predicted proteins | sample 4693611 | NCBI WGS metagenome assembly VMHT01 (sample SAMN12280063, study PRJNA550983) | marine metagenome | isolation source: seawater sampled from same location over 5 years 0.02-0.2 micron viral filtrate | place: USA: collected off the coast of southern California halfway between the port... ...
CAGCGAGGCTGTCAACGAGGTCGAGCATGACCTCGACCAGCTAATCGGAGAGGGGTGGGCAGACCCGCTCTACGAGGAGGCTGTCCAGGTCTCGCTTGAGAGCGACGTGCTCCCCACGCTGCGAGAGAGCCTCGACACCGTGCTGCGATTCTGCGACGAGTGGAGCAGATGAGCCAACCCAAACGAAAGCTACTCGTCTCGCTGCGGGCATTGATTGCCCGTGGCGGGGCGGGCGCAGGGACGCACACCAACCGAGAGATGGACCTCCGCAAGGGGAGGTCTCGCAAGACCAAGCACAAATCAAGGAGACACGACAATGACTAGGGACGACGTGATGACGCTGGAGACGGTCCTGTGCGAGGGCACGATGGACATGGAGACGGTGTCGAGGATGCAGAGCATGCTCTACGGGATGGACTCCCCCGTGGGCTCCACCCAAATAAGACTGATGAGCCTTCTGACCTGCCTCGATGAGGCTGAGGATGAGTTGACCGAGATGGGTGGCGACCAGGACGATGAGCGAGTCTCGCACCTGTGGCACAGGATGCGGATGGGCATCGACAGTCTCAACGACGCGATGGACCGTGAGAGGTTCCGTGCGACGACGCTCGAGGCTCTTCGGGCAATGAGCAACGGGTTCGGCATGGACCTGGGGGGTGGGGCATGACGCGGGCAGTGACCGTGACGGTTGGGCGAGAGTCTGAGAAGCCGGGTACAGGCTGGGAGGACATCTCGGTCGAACTCATGGAGGTCGAGGGTCGGTGGACCGTCCGCTACGCCATCGGTGAGGATGGTGACGACGTGACGCTGAGTGATGACGAGAGGATCGCAGCAATGCTCATGGCATGGGCTGGCAATGACGAGACAGGCCGATAACACACAACGGAGGACGAGGACGATGACGAGGTATGCATACCTGCGGGGAACCGCAGCAGAGAGACACCATCAGAGCAACTGTCTATATGATTCAGACCTTCTCTCTGAGGCGTGGAGAGACAGGGACCAAACATTCGACGAGTCCATCAGGGACACATCGACCATCGAGACACCGCTGGAGTCTCGAAAGGCAGTGCGGTCCCTGCTGGCTCGAGTCGGAGCGGGAGACACCGTCTTCCTCGCCTCGCTGTCGGATGTGTCAAACGACCCGCTGCAGGCGTCAGTGTTCGCTGGGATGATCACAAGCTCTGGAGCCTCGCTTCAGCCCGTAGACGGAGCCCCGGAGGCTGAGGTGAGCATGACCATGTCGGGCATGGTTGCTCTCATGGAGACCCACCGGAGGGTGTCCGAAGCGGTCAGCAAGGCTCGACGTGTCATCGACAACGACCGAGTGTTCCAGGGGGGCCGAGTGCCCTACGGAAAGCGTCTCGAGAACGGCTTTCTCATGGTCGATGAGCATGAGCAGGAGGGGATCGCCCACGCTATCTCTCTGCGGTCGAAGGGGATGTCTCTGCACAAGATATGTCGGAGACTGGAGGAGTTGGGGTACAGGCCGAAGAGCGGACGCCAGTGGTACGCGACGGGGGTCCGGCGACTCATCAATTCGCACTCGGACAAGCCATGAGCCCGACTCTTAGCCGAGTTCTTCTTTCTGGGGGCATGGACTCCACCCTATGTCTCATCCTTGCTCTGCGAGAAAACCCATCAGTCGAAGCTGTAGCATGCGACTACGGGCAGAGGCATCGACGTGAACTTGGACAGGCTGTTCTCATCGCACAAACTCTCTCTGTCCCCCTGAGGGTCGTTCGCGGGCTCGATGTCGGAACAGGACGGCTTACAGGGGAGTCGGGCGAACTCGACTCTGCTGGTGCGGTGCTTCCCGGTCGCAATCGAGCACTTATTCGAGCCGCAGGATGGCTGGACGGAATACGGGCTGACAAGGTCTGGATAGGGGCTACAGCAGACGACTATGAGTCGTTCGTTGACTGCAGGCGATCTTATTTTGACGACCTGGAGGCAGAGTGGGCTCCTCGAGAGGGTTCTACGATGACGATTTGCTCTCCCCTCGTCACAAAGAGGAAGTCACAAATCGTTTCGATGTTTCGCGAGTACGGAGCAAGCAACCTCCTGACCCACACATATTCCTGTTACCGGGGAGAGAAACTCGCTTGTGGGCACTGCGGCGCGTGTCGCTCACGGGTACAGGGCTTCTATGAGGCTGGAGTGAGAGACCCAGGGGCCTATTTTGACAGGAGCCTGCTCTCACCATGCACATCCTGCCTCGTCATGGGCAAACCAACCCCTCCTGGCATTCGATGTCACGGTTCCGGTGGATGGTCTGACTCTCATCGCGAGAGGAAGGAAGGATGAGTCACGCACAGGAGGTTTGCGCTCGTTTGCAGGAAAACATAAACGAATCGCCAGTAACTGACCCAGCAAATGGACGTGAATACCTAGAGTACAAGCCTTCTTCGTCACCTTTTTTGTCGATGGGTCGGGTTTCTGGGCCGATGATCCCATACGCATCGCGGACACCCATGCGAAATGCGGTCGATGCGATGGTGAAGTACGGGTGGAGGATGCTAATTGAGCCGTCTCAAGAGGAGTTCTCGTATGGCATGACACCGTCACCACTTCCCTACATGGTAGACAACGGAGCTTGGGGATGCTCGCAAAGAGGTATTGAGTGGGACGGAAATTTGTTTCTCAACTATTTGGGAAAGTGGGGCAGCTCTGCAGACATGGTTGTCCTACCCGACATTGTTTCGGGTGGAGGCAAAAGCCTTGAGTTGTCTGTCCGTTGGATAGACGTGGTGCAAGCCTTTGGGTCGCCAATTCTCCTGGCAGTCCAAGATGGAATGAGTGAAGAGGATGTTCGGCCCATCCTGTTACGGCACAATGTTGGGCTTTTTGTGGGCGGTTCCACCGAGTGGAAGTTGAAGACCCTTCCCCTGTGGGGTCGGATCGCTAGGGAGGTCGGCTGCTGGGCGCACGCTGCAAGAGTGAACACGGCAAAAAGGGTGAAAGCCTGCCAGTTGGCCGGGATGAACTCTTTCGACGGAACCACTGTGACCAAATGGCCCTCTACTATTCGACTTGTTGACAACGCGAGGAGACAAACATGTCTATTCCGATGACCGACCACACACGATGCGTCGTCCGCTCCACCCTCTATGGTCCGTGGGCCTCCTGCGGTCCTGAGTGCCTTGTGGTGGAGCGTTACGCTTGGGGCATGGGGGCACGGGGAGAGCCGCTCCCTGATGAGGTGCCAGACCTCGCACGGGAGGCGTGGCAGCATGGCGAGCGAGTGACCAGGAGGGCGAGGCGATGATGAAAAGACTGTTGATAGCTCTGGCTCTCTCCTTTCCCGTGTCGCTCGCTGCTGGGGATGACCCCGAAGTCCTGATGAAGTCTCGATGCGTGGGGGAGTGGGAGGATGACTTCCGCATGCAGAGGTACTGCGTGGACAAGGAAATTGTCTCCATGACCCAGGTCGGGGAGTACATCGAGAAGCATGGTCTGCATGAGAAGGATTCGTCCGACCCCCGATATCGGATCTTGTCGAAGTGCCTCTACGAGTGGACCGACGAGCACGGCCCATATTGGAGGATGGTCCACTATTGCAATCGGAAGCAGGCCGAAGCCTGGGAGTCGATGAGATGATCTCGCCCACACCCTTGACCCCGAACCCAGCGGACCACTAGAGTCCATCCACGTCCTTCGGGTCGCTCTTGGTTGAGCCTCCCCCCTTGTCTCCGGTTGATCCCCGGAAAACGGCAAGGGGGGGGGTAGAGAGCGCCCGAACCACCAAGAGCGAGAAGACAAGTCTCTCGCCGCACCCTGCCGTCTCACGGCATCGGAGAGTTGCGCCATGAAGAGATACAACCGCGTGTCGAGGAACCTGTGGACTGACGGTGGGCTCATCAAGCTCGAGCCGATCAAGTTCTCCGTCCCATGCCTATACCTCTACCTGATGACCTGCGACAGACCCACCCGCATCGCAGGTCTGTTGCGGGGAGCGGGGACCATCTGCGACGACACCGGATGGTCACCGGATAGGGTATCCGATGGGGTATCCGCACTGCATAAGGAGGGGCTACTCACAGTGAGTTCGAGACCCTCCTACATCCTCGTCCATGAGGCTCTCGCGTTCGACCTACCCGACCCAGGGAAGGCGACTGTCGGAGCACTCAGAGACCTCGACTCTCTGCCCGACTGCGAGCCTGTTCGACTCGCCAGGTCCATCATCGAGGACAGGGGACTGGATAGGGTATCCGATAGGGTATCCGATAGGGTATCGGTATCCCATGCGAAGCCAGGAACAGGAACAGGAACAGGAACAGATACCCCCAAGCCCCCTACGGGGGTGAGTCGGTCTGTTGATTCTGTCTGGACATCCTGGCGGTCTCATCACCCGACAGCCCGAAAGGCTCCGACAGCAGGCCAGCGAAGGACGATCACCTCGAGGCTCAAAGACTACAGCGAACAGGAGATCGCTCAATACTTCTTGTGGCTCAAGGAGTCTGACCATGAGCGAGCGAAATACTGTCGAGAGCATGGGCATGACGGCTTCAGTTCTGTCATGCGCCCCAGCAACATCGACGAGCGGATGGACTGGGTCCACCAGTGGACAATCGAGGACAGCCCAGAGAACTCATATCCCATGTGGCTCGAGCATGACGTGATGAGCAAAGTCCGTCGTGAGCGACTGGGCAGTGATGACCTGACGGATGACCTGCTGATGGCCCATCCGAGAGCATCTGAGACCACGCCGCTTCAGCGTGAACGGGTCATGGAGATGTGCCGAACACAGATGGGTTGGTCGTGAGCCTCCCAGACCGAGTGCCCCACGACATTGGTGCGGAGAGGGCTCTACTCGGAGCCGTTCTCCTCTCCCCTGGTGTGTTCCACCTGGCTCAGGGAGAGGGATTCACGAAGGAGCACTTCTTCAAGGAGGCAAGCCGACTCATCTGGGATGTTTTCGCGTACTGCGACCGAGCAGGGTCTCTCGATGTGACCCTCGTTGCGGGAAGGTTGGAGGAGCTGGGCAAACTCGAACGCATTGGTGGGGTCGTTTGGCTGCTCGACCTGTCTGCGTCGTGCCCCAGCATCCACAACGCAAAGCGATACGTCGAGACCATCATGCGTCATGCCCGGTCGAGAGCCCTGCTTCTCGCTGGGGAGCAGATGCGACACGCCATCCTGTCTGGTGAGAACCCAGACGACGCTGCAGCAATCGTGAACAGGACGTTCGCTGAGGGGCAGGTTGACCCAGCCTCTGCAGAGTGGGCGTCCGACACCATCGACAGGCTTAGGCCACAGTTCAGTGCTCGACAGAAGCCGGATAGGTTCTTGCCCCTGGAGAGCAGGGTTCTGAGAGGGATGGTCGGAGGGATCGCGAAAGGACACATCCTCCTTGTCGTTGGCCTACCCGGCATGGGCAAAAGCGTATTCATGGATGGACTGTGCGTTGACCTCGCTGTCGAGCATGGCATCTCTGGATGTCTGTTCAGCCTCGAGATGAGCCTCGACGCGGTCACCGAGAGGAGAATCAGCAGGCTCGCGTCCGTCAACTACGGAGCGGTGCAGGACCGACAGGTCACTGACGAGGAGCTATTTCACGTAGACCAGGCGATGAACCGTCTGGACACCGCCCCCCTGATGACCGACGAAAAGCTCTATACGGTCCACCAACTGTGCGCTCGCGCTCGAGCAGGCCAGAGAGAGCATGAGTGGCAATGGATAGGCATCGACCATCTGCATGAGTTTCGGAAGACGGACCCGAACATGAGTCCGCAGGCGCACATGCAGGAGGTTGCTGACGCCCTGCATGAGTTGTGCAAGACCACGAAGCTTGCAGTCATTCTCGGAGCGCAGATGAACTCGGAGGCTCGTAACCGAAAAGACCCCCGACCTCGTCTCGGAGACGTGCGGTACGGCAAGCCGGTGGAAGAGAAGGCTGCAGTCATGCTGGGCATCTACAGGGACCACGTCATCAACCCCTCGCCTGAGCGTAGGTTTGAGGTGGACATCAACGCTGCGAAGAGCCGGTTTGGAACCGGTGGAAGATGCATCATGCGCTGGGAGGGTCACTTCCAGCGCGTAGTCGATACGCCCATAGGGTTTTAAGGAGGAGAGACATGGACAACGAAGCACCAGTCAGAGAGATGCACCCCGAAGACTTCTGGAAACCATCACCGGACTGGGTCATCTGCCCTGTCTGCAAGGGTCATGGGGTGGGGGAGAGAGACCTGTGCGACCTGTGCGAGGGGGCGAGGGTAATATCTGTAGAGACATTTAACACATGGAGTTCCCTGGAGGAGTGAGCGACAAGCCGAAGATCGTCCTAACGCTGGACCGTTGCGAGCACTACGCAGTGGCTGAGTGGTTGGAGAAGTTCTGCAGAGCATGCGGACAGCCGTATGTCGCGCTCGATGCGTGTTCTGTGTGTGGTGAGCCTGCGCTCCAGGCCCAGGTGCAGGAGAGCAGCCAGAGGGACGAGGCTTCGGAGTTCGCTATCGCGCTCGACGTGATGGGGGTGGGGGGAGACGGGTGACCGATAGCGAGAAAGAGATGTACGAGGAGAGGGTCTCAATAATCTTGGAGTCTGGTGACATCCCCGCGTGGAAAGCGAGGATGACCGCAAGCAAGCAACTAGAGAGATGGAGGAGTCATGCAGGACACATACGGAGGGATGCCACCGTTCGTTTCGGGGTCGGAGACATCGGAGAAGGCGTCCTCGAGGGCGAAAGAGTCAGCGTCCTCGATGAGGGAGCGAGTACATAGGCACCTAGAGGCATGCGGTGAGCGCGGCTCAACCGACGACGAGTTGGAGGTGGCACTGGGACTACTACATCAGACTGCGTCAGCCCGAAGACGTGAGCTTGAACTCATGGGCAGGGTAGTGAAGACCGACAGGGAGAGGAAGACTAGGACAGGATCTGCAGCAGCGGTCTATTGCTCAGAGGACTCCGCTCGACCCCATCGGCAAACCACCATGTTCGCCATCCATGATTGAGCGCGTCACATCCTCAGACGGTCTAACCTGGACCGTGCAAAAGAACGACAGGGAGGCGTGGGCTATCTGCTCGTCTGGCTCCGTCTGGGTATCGAGGTCCAAACTCGAGGTCTACGCGCTTCCGTATGTACCCCTCGAGGTGATGGAGAAGCTCTGGTCCATGCGACCTCCTCAGAGGCGCTCAACGACTGCGGAGCCCTCGTAGCCTTTCTCCCAGGTAAACCATCCGTAGTCGTACAGGTCAGTGCCCCCACCAGGGGCGAACGATGGTCGTCTACCCAGAACCCCTAGGTGGAAGAATCCAAAGTCCTGATACAGGTTCACCCGTCTCTTGCCCGCAAGAAACGCGAGCCTCAGGAGGAAGGTCACCCTCGAGCCGTCACCTATGTGGCGCATAGAGTGCTCGACGAACTCCTGAGCCAGAGAAAACGGAGGGTTCCCTACAACCCATACGTCTCCCCGGTCTTTGAGCCCTGCTGGCTGAAGCTCGAGGAAGTCGTACTCAATAACGTGTACTCCGTCCTGGCGGCTCATCTCTGAGCGTTCGGCGTCCAGTTCTACGCCGAGTATCGACGCAGTGGGGAAGTACGCATCTCGCCAACCCTTAAGCCTTGAAAGCATTGCCCCGTCCCCGCAAGAGGGCTCGATGATCGTCGAGCACTCCTCCGGCGCGGCCTCGCTACGGAGCATGTCTCGCACACACCATTCCGGTGTCGCGTAAAAATCATCTGGGTGCCTACCCCTGACCGGTGCCCTCTGTGGGAAGAGAGAGAACGTCATCGCGTAACGTCCACCCGCTCTTCGCTGGTGAGCCAGTCCGACACTCGTACAGTGTCGTTTGTGAGATGAGCAATCCTATGCTGGTGAGCCATCCCAGGCCGAACGGTTCCGTCGAACCATTTGTACAGGGTCTGCCTCGTCACAGAGCATAGCCCTGCGAACTCAACTCGACTCATGTCCTGTCTGTCCAGCCACGCTTTAAGGGTGCGGGAGCCCTCTGTGATGTTCGCCATTTCGTAGAGATACACTCCACATACGTGTCGCCCCACGGTTGACACACATACGTCGTCAGCCTACTCTCCGCTGCAACCCAGGAGCACAACCAATGAGTCGAAGAAAAGCCAGGTGGTCTGTAGCCACGTATCCCGTCAGCGAAGGTGGGAGGTCTTTATGGGTCTCTCTCATCAAGAAAAACGGCAAGCTCATCCAGAAGATTGAGCAGGCCGGGAGGCGTAACGACGCGCAGCAAGCGGCCATCGAGGCCCTCGAGTTGCTCCGTAACGAGGAACCGTCTCTGTGAACTGCGTCGAATGCGGCTCTGTTCTGCCCTCCTCTCGCTCCCGGTGCGACAGGTGCTCGCCTAGCGTCCGTCTCGTATCGGGGTCGAGCAAAGACGACTCTCTTTGCGGATGTGCGCTCGACATGCGCTCCGCACACAAGGCGACATGCCGTCGCCACCCGTCCTATGTGGACTCTCTGTTGAGCCCAGCGAACGGACCACACTGCGTGGGTGCTTTGTGATGTCTGGTCGAGACAGAGCCGGGTTCGCCATTTGTTTATTTGTTCTCTGCCTCATCGCAGGGATAGCCATTGGAGTTTTCTGTGACTGAGCCAACACATTCAAACGTTTACGAAGCCATCAACGCTGTCATGCAGGAGATTGGATACGTGTACAAAGGGACAAAGGTAGACATGGGAGGTGGTCGTTCGTACCGGGCTGCCGGTGAAGCGGAGCTTCTCAAGGCTCTTCGACCCGTCATGGTCCGTCATGGGCTCATGATCATGCCCATCCAGCATGAGGTGGAGTCCGTACATGAGATGCTCCCGAAGTTCTACCGTGGGAAGAAGGAGGGGGAAAGGTCCAGCCGAACCGTAAGGGTGAACAGCATCTACCGGATAGCCCATGTGTCTGGTCAATACGTGGATGTCGCCGCAGCAGGCGAAGGCCAGGACACCGGGGACAAGGCGACAGCAAAAGCCCTGACCATCGCCATGAAGTACGCGCTTCGACAATCGTTCGCGCTCGAGACGGGCGACGACCCAGACCGAGAGCGTCCTGAGAGGCAGTTCGAGCGGACAGACACGCCCGATGTGATTGACGCAGCGAAGAAGCGGCTCCGTCAGGTGTTTGGAGACAACCACGCTGAGGCTGGCCTCATGGTGAAAGAGTCCACCGGACTCGACCTCAGAGAAGCACTCAGTGACTCGTCAGCATGTCAGGTAATCATCAACGCATTGTCCAAGGAGTCCTGATGGAACAGCACATTCTCACAACGGGTCAAATCGAAGACACCCTGGCCTACATCTCAGACATGGAGGCTCGCATCGACCTCCTCACCGACAGCGGGGAAGACATCGTCAGAGCTGACGCAATGATTGAGAAGATTAACGAGGCACTCGACGCCCTGGGCGAGAGTATCCCAGCGAAGGCAGAGAGGGCGGTGTACGTCCTGAGGGCGGCAGAGTCGAGGCGAGACCTCATGAAGAAGCATGAGGCGCAACTCAAGGCTAGGAGGGCTCGAGAGGAGAAGACCATCGAACGGGTGCGAGACGTTGTCGCAAGGCTTCTCGCCGCACACAAGGAGCACCAGTCAGACCCTAAAGCAAAGCTTCAGACTGACGCCGGAACTATTTACGAAACCTCAAGAACCAGGGTCGTTGGGCCGGACGACATCTCGCTCTGGCCTGCTGAGTTCTTGAGGCACAGGGGACCAGAGCCAGACAAGTCGAAGGTGGACAGAGAACTTCGCAACACGCCAGAAGATGAACTACCGCAAGGGTTTACGCGGGTAACTAAAAGGAGCACTTCAGTAAGATGAGCAATGCAATCACAATTACAGGGAATCTCGGAGCCGACCCAGAGCGAAGGGTTGAAGGTGCAGGGCCAGTAGAGGTGCGTGTCGCAGACTCAACCGGATATGGAGAGCGCAAGCGAACCACCTGGTGGAAGTGCGCTGTCTGGGGGAAGACCGGAGAGTACGCACTCGCAAACCTCAAGAAGGGAGACATGGTTGTCGTCTATGGAGAAGCACACCTTGATGAGTGGGAGGGCAGAGATGGCTCGAAACGATCAACCCTTGTCCTCAACTGCAACCGACTCGACGGACCATTCCAGCGCAGGAAACTCGGAGACCGTGACGACAGCCCCCAGCGAAGGGATGCTCCGACTTCACGACCTGCGCCAAAGAAGTACGAAGACGACATCCCGTTCTAGTCGCCGCATACCTCGAGGCGAGAAGGTGGCGATGGTCATACAGGAACTTATGTGCCGGAAGATGACCTGGAGGGAAGGGGTAGACCTCATCGGAGTGAAGTCGAGGAGCATCTGGTATCGCATCCTCGATGACATCGAGATAGCCGACTGGAAGGTGAAGAGGTACTACAAGCCGGGGTCTCTGCAGGCCCACTACTACATCGACCTCAACGACCCATGGAAGGGAAGAAGCCTTGAAGATACTAGCTATTGACCCAGGGACAACGTCGTCTGGCGTTGTCGTCTACTGCTCTCAAGAAAAGCTTGTACTTTGGGCTACTAAGGCACTGGAAAACAACGAGGTTCTTGCTCTCATCTCTAAGGTGGGGGCAGGAGCCTCGACTCCTTTGCCGAGCATAGTTGCCGTCGAGCGGGTCCAGGCTCAAGGTCTGGCAGGCAACGATGTCCTCAAGACCGCAGAGTGGTCAGCTCGCTTTGTTCAGTCGGCAGAGTGTTTCGGACTGCCCTTTCGGTGGCACTACCGAAGAGAGGTGTGCAGGCACCTCGACGTTTCGGGCGGGAAGAAGGACAGCCAGGTTCGAGAGAGATGTATCGAGCTTCATGGCGGGGACAAGAGCGCAGCAGTCGGCGTGAAGAAAAGCCCTGGCCCTCTCTACGGGGTCAGCGGTCATGCTTGGCAGGCTCTTGGTCTCGCTCTTCTCGTCGCTGACATATAGGCCCTGACAAGACAGGGACTGTTCAGAAAGGTTTTCTAGTGCCGATTTACGAGTACAAGTGTGGGTCTTGTGGCTCCGAGTTCAGCGTACTGTCCAGCCACAGGGACAGCGAGCGGCCTCGACCGTGCCCTGACCCTGTATGCCTTGAGCCCGAAGCGAGGAAGGTCGTGTCTCGCACGTCATTCGCGCTGAAGGGCGACGGGTGGGCAAGTGACGGCTACTCAGGAAAGGGTAAGTAGTTGTACATCATCATGCAGGCGAGCCACGCGCATCGGTCACCTCGAGCTTCGGAGGCTTACCGGGGGCCGACAACAAAGGTCGCTGGGGTCAAGCCGGGTGTCGTCTACTCGTCGCTTAAGGATGCAGAGAAAGACTCTGCAAGGCTTAGGGAGTGGAACCCCGCAGGGTTTGTTGTCGTCAGCATAAGCAAGTGACTAGCGCCCATGCTTTGGGTGCTACGATTCCGCGCATGAAAAACCAGAGCAAGCGTAAGGACACAGAGAGCGAGAGCAGAAGGCTCAAGTTCCTGGGGATGGTCATTGCTACTGGCGGGTGCATCCTAGCAAAGGAGTCGTCCGTAGAGATTGCTGGGATCTACGCAGCCTTCGTTGGAGGAGCGGCGTATCTAGGGTCAAAGTACATCTCTGGCGAGACATCCCGACCCAGCGGCTCTGTCGAGGCAATACCACCCATCTCGGAAGTGTCTGACTAATGTCTCGAGTTCCCTGGTGGGGGTGGGCTCTCGTCGCAATAGCCGCATCCCTTGTTCTCCTTGTAGCTATCCCACCCCTGCGGGATTTGGTTGTCGCAGGTATTGCTTCCGTATTCGCTACAGCAGTCGGAGTAAAGGCGACGAAAAGGGTGGCGCAGGCGCGAAGCAATGCGACCGAAGCAGTCGAAGAGCACCGCGATAACGTTGCAGCCGAGTCGCTACAGGTCGAGAAGAGGGAAGAAAGGGACGAGGACCGCGCCTCAGAGGCTCTAGCCGAAGATACGAAGGCTGACGAGCCCGAAGGAGACGAAGAGCGCAGAGAGCGAATGGAGGCTCTCGGAAAGGATCCTCTGTCGTGACCATCACAATCGACATCCGCCTGGTCCTTCTCCTCGCAAGCACCCTCGTCCTCACCGGAGCAAAGAAGCACAGGCTTATCGACCCCATACCGTGGGAGGAAGCGGCACGCTACGTGCCAAAGCCCCTAGAAGATGTGGTCACAGACAGAGCCCCTGCCCTCGCTGGAGACCCTGTTCCTTTTGACGGATGGGTCTTAGGTGGCAAGTCGTTTAGCCGTGTTGTCGAGTCGTATGAAGATACCTCGCGTGCGCTGAAGGCTTGCTACCTCTGGAGAGAGCAGGACCGAGTGTTCGCTGACCGGATACACGCATCCACCGTTGAGGGTTTGCGAGTCTGCAGAAACAGTAAGCCCAGGGACTTTGCAGCAGGAGCCGCTATCGGTTTTGCTGGATGTGCAGGAGTCGGATGGGCAGTGGAGAGCGCAAGATGAGCCGACGAATGGAAGACCTCGAGCCTGACTTTCGAGAGACATGCTCTCAGGTAATCAAAGCATGCACAGAGAAGGGCGTGGACATGCGCCCGTTCTTCACCGCAAGGCACCCGGTGGAGCAGGGAGCCCTGTGGAGGCAGTCCCGAAGCTCGAGCGAGGTGAAGTCCGTAATCCATCACCTACAAGAGAACGGTGCGAAGTACCTTGCTCAGTGCATTGTAGATGCCGGTCCTCAGTCTGGAAGGTGGGCGACGAACGCTATACCGGGCATGTCTTGGCACCAGTGGGGGCTGGCTATCGACTGCTATTGGTTGGTGGACGGTCGCGCTGAGTGGGGCGCACAGGCTGTCCATGACGGCATCAACGGCTACAAGGTCTACGAGCAGACTGCTGAGTCTTTTGGCCTGCGGTCTTTGGCAAGCATGGGGGATGCGGTCCACATCCAAAAGCCGCAGGAGAGTTCGCCAAAGAGCCTTAGTCTTGTTGAGATTGACCAGGCAATGAGAGAGCGGTGGAGATAAGCGACAGGTAACAAGTGAGTGAACACGACCCAGCAGAAGACACGCTGACGGTAGCTGTCGAAGCCGCTCGAGACGCCATCGAGTCCCGCAGGATAGATAAGTCAAGCCATGTGGCCGCGCCCGACTCCGCTCCGAGTGGCCCCTGGGCGATGCTTGCAAAGCTCGACAAGACCACTCTTACTGTGATGGCAGCATCTCTCGGCGTTCTGACTATGGAGGCTGACAGGTGGCTCGCCTCCATGATTCGAGACGAAGAGACCGCTATATCAAGAGCGGTCTTTGACATCGTCGAGAAGAAGGCAACTGAAGTGTGTCAGGCCGAGACCGACGCTTTGCGCGGAGAGGTCAATGAGGCCGCAGAGAAGCCTCCAACCATCAGCGACATTAGAGAGAAGGCTTGGGGTGACAGGCAGAGGATCTTCGCCCTGGAGAGACTCCACGATGTCGGAGAGGCTAGGAGAGAAAGACGAAGAGCAGACGAAGAGGCTGACTAGTAGGACTTGCGAACGACTTTCCTTCGCCTCTTTACCTTTGGCTTGATGCGAGAAGACTTAACCGCTTTTGCTGCGGCTTTGGTGTTCTTTACGAACTGCTCCCCCTCTTCGGAGCCCTTCTTCTTCTTCTTTGAAGTAGCGATGTACTCAGCCGCGCTGAGTTTTCCGATGGCTTTCTCAGGCATGTAGCGTTCTCCGGTTTCACCAGAGGGCTTTCCGCTTTTTGTACGCCACTTCTCCTTCGACCATCGCTTCAAAGACCGCTGGCTCTTCTTCATAGAACCCTTTTCCCCACCCTTCTCTCCACCCTTCTTCTTGCGAAAGGTGCGGGCAACGTCCTGGGCTTTTTTGCCCAGCTCCCCGAAGTGAAACAGGGGGACGCTGGAGTCAGAGTGCTTTTCACCAGAGTGCAAGGCGCCGTCAGGCATCTTGTGCATCCCACCGTGATATGGCTTTCCGTCTGCAGTGAAGTGTTGAACGCCCTTAGCCATTACCTGTAACCCCCGCCCCTTTTCTTGTACTCAAGCGCAAGCAACTGCGCCTTCCTGGCAGACCACTGCCCAGGCTTTCCGCCTCGAGAGCCAGCAAGAATCTCCTTGAAGAGACCCTTACGCATACCCGGCATGGTGTAGTTCCCGGCCTCGTTTACGCGACTCTTGCGTGCCCTCTTGCGCTTCGTCTTCTTCTCGTACACAGAGACCCCTACTCTCCGCTGTCGTCGTCGTCGTCGTCGTCGTCAACAGCAGGCATCTCCTGTGCCGCTACTGCGTGGTCGGAAGACATTGCGTAAAGAGTGTCGCTTACGTTTAAGCCTGCGCTGCTGCAGACGCCAACCAGGACAGCCCACTGGAGGGGCTTTTGCTTTACAGCGTCTTTGACCACGTCAGTCCACCGAGAGAGGAGACCGTGGTCTCTACTCGGAGCCACAGTCTCCTTGTGGATGACGACAAGCCTTCGCACCTCATCGAGTCTGGCGTCAAACTCAGTGCGTAGACCGTCAATCTCTTTACGCAACTCGCGCGTTTCAGAGAGGTTCTCACGCACTAGTCCGATGATTTCGTCAGACATCGATCTATCTCATCACCGATAGGTACGTTTTTTCCATCTACTCAAACCAAGAGGATGCGATTGCAACAGCAGCTTCTATCTCTTGCGGAGTTCCGCCAGTGGCAGACCATGCACCGTCAACCTTGACTGCGATTAATTCTGTGCGTTCAAGCGTGATAACAGCAGACAAACCGTCGTCGCTGGCCCTCATATCGCCAGAGCTATACTCCCCGAACACCTCTGGTCCAGTCATCTCATACTCCAGTTGGCGTGATGTTTGAGTCTAGGTAGAGCAACGTTCCGTAGTTCTGTGTTCCAGCAGCGTCTTGGCCGATGGCAATGCCGAACCGCACTGGGACACTGAGACCCGACATAAGGTAGTTATAGAACCATGCCGTTGTGCTTACTCCCTGCTTCCACAGGGTCCATGTCACGTTTTCGGGGTCGGTCTCGTCGTCCGTCGAGTACCAGGCATTCATTCCGCCCATGCTGCCAATCGCCATACGCATCCAAAGAGTTTTGTTGGATGTGACGTTTGGTCCTACGGTCCAGGTGCTGCCTTGCTCGTAATTGATTGTATAGGTGCCGTCACCTCTGATTGAACTGTACGTCCTGTCAACGGAAGGAGCGTCCTGATCTTCACACATGAAGATTCCAAACTCAGGGTATGAACCAGTGACCAGATTGTCAGCCCGCAGTCTCGCGCGAATCTCTAGACCGTCAGTTACGGTTCTAGTGGCCTTCCATTCGATACGAGGCGCCTCGTATCTGTTAGTCAGGGAGCCGTTAAAAGACGAGCGAGTAGCGGTAGTCCCCTCATGCGTCATTCGCAGTTCGCCGCTACTGATTGACGCGGCACCTAGATTTCCCGTAACCGGCTCTGTGATGTTCATTCCTGCAGGCCGACTACTAGTAAGGTCTGCGTAGTCTGTAGACATGTCGAACACCCAGCGACTAGAACCGCCGCCGCCGCCGCCGCCTCCTCCTCCTCTAATAGGCATCTACAACTCCCTTAAGGCTGTGTGTGCTCGAACCAAGAAACAGTAGCAACCGGAGTTCCGCTTGCTGCCTTTACCTTAATCGAGACTGCGGTGCCAAGAGGATAGTTCTCGTTGCCAAGAACGTATGAAGCGCCAGCAGGAACGCTTTCCTCTGGAGTTAGCGTGGCCTGGTCCTGCACCGTAAAGGCAATCGCTGAGTCACTAAGAGTGACCGCTGCCGAGATGGCTCCGATAGGAATCAGAAGAGCTGCCCCATAACCTGTACCCAGGGTCTGCTTGAGGAACTTTCTGTCTACTGCGTGAAAAGCTTTGGTCATCTGTCTTCCTCGTTATTGCGTTGCTTCTTCTGGAACTCTGCCCCCACGCTTCGGCATGACACTTATGTCATACATCTCTTTGTTTTCGCGCAAGAGATCCTTAAGCATTCTGATTGTTTCGTATGAGTACTCTTGAATAGTTTTGGGATCAAGCTGTCTGCTTTTGAAGCCGCCGACAAGCGTCAGGGCTCTGTCCAGATTGCTTGCCTTTTGTCTCGGCATAGACGGGTCTGCGCTAGGAACGAAACTCTCTTTAAGGGCAGTGTTGAAGTTGCCCAGGATCCTCTTCACAGGGTGCGCCATATAAATCTGATGGGCCTTGACCGCTCGAGGAATGTCTTTTCGATACCTAAGCACCCCGCCGCCTTCCCCCTTGCCGACATATAGGTCTGCGACCTGAGGAGGAAACATCCTGGCTATCTCACTCGCAGGCACCTTGTAGAAACCAATTTGGGAGCCAAACTTCTCTCCGGTTTTGGGGTCCACCACTCCTTCTACAAAGCCAACGTCTTCTTGAATGAGACGAGGCATCTTCTCGTAGTCTGTGCCAGACGTAATCCTGTTAAGGGGCATCTTTCTAAAGAAAGACCTTCCGAAAACACGCTCCATCATAACCTTGAGTAAGGGGTTAGACATTGACCCTGCGGTACCCAGAGGCCCCTTAAGCATCAACTCCATAGCCGCTTCCGGTGGAGAGTTTAGGCCCGCGATAACTTTGTTCACGCCGACATCAGCAAGCCATCGGTCTCCGTAGTACTCAGGGACTTCATAAGCGTTGTAGTCAGCCTCGAATGCATCCATGATTTTCACGATTGCGTTGTAGCGCAAAGGATGCTCCGCCATTAGCTCCGCTTGAAGAAACAGGTTCTTCTTGTTCCAGGTGTAGAACGGGAAGAGCTTACGCATGACGTTCTTCTCGAACGCAGACAAGTCGTCGTAGTCAAACGTCGCCTTAACTGCAGCCCTTCCTGAGTCTGCAAACGAGCCGCTCTTCCTAAACTCTGCAAGAGCGTTTTGAATCTTCGCATGGTCTTCGATATGTCGGCCAGCCCCGCCCACAATCGGAGACACCGCATCGTTCAGCATAGAAAACGCAAAAGCGCCAAGTCCTGCTGTTGCCGCTACAGGTGCGTTCCCGCTCGTTATGCCAAGAGTCAGCGCCGTCTGAGCCCCGCCGACCTTTGTGGCTTTGCTTAAAGACTCTTTTAGAACCTGGTTCCACGCCTCGTCGAATGCGGCTTTGAAGGCAACCGGCAAAGCCTCCCTGACTCTCTCCGGGTTCTGAACGGCTTCTGCAAACAATCCCTTGAGCCCCCCTGGGCCGAGCGACTCCTTGAACGCTTTTCCAGCGTCCTTCATGTAGTACTGATAACCACCAGTCACTGTTGCAGAGCCAAGGCTCCCGGCGAGAGCGCCAAAGAAAGCTCTCTTCACCCTGTCCTCAGGCTTGTCTCCTGAGATAGCGCCAGCGCCAGCGCCAGCGGCAGCGCCAGCCAGCATTGCCTTCATCCCAAGGCCAGGGTCTACCCTTATGTTTTTTACAGGGTCGTCGAAAGTGCCTCCGACAATGTCGGATATCCATCCATGCCTTCGGGCAGAAGCCCTCCACTCTTTTGCGGTCATGGTTACTGACGACTGGCCGTCGATTACATTTCCCTTTTTGAGCGGAACCGTAATCTTCTGCGCGTCGGGCGCAGTAAGAATTGTCTGAGACAGAATCATGTTCTCTGGGCGCACGGCATCTAGGCCGTTTGTCAGGTAGCTCGACATGATGTTGCTTATGTAGTTACGGGCGTGGAACTGGGCAGCATAAATCGTCATCCCGGCTTTCCACACAGAGGTGTAGGCGTTCAACGAACTGCCGGGAAGGCCCCTGTCGTATGCCTTCATGAACTGCTCCATCGTGGATGGATTTGCCATTTGGCTAAGGGAGTTCGCTACTTGGTCCGGCAGATAAATCGGAGCCTTAAACATCTCCGTTATTTGCAACTTGTCAGACTCAGTAAGAGGGGCGCCAGCCTCCCTGAGAGCTTGATAGAAGTTGTCTACATCGGTTACGGAGAACCTGTTCTCAAGAGTGTTGAGGGCTTCTTGAACACGCTTGTTCCCCCACCCGTCCCACATGAGAAGCTCAGGGGACACGTTCCTCATAAGGGTCACGCCCTTAAGCCTTTGATAGCCTTCGAGCCTAGCCGCCTTGTCTGATTCGGAAAAACGACGAGTGAGAATTGGCTTTCCTGTCTTTCCAACCTCTGTAGCTAGCTTCGTAAAGCGTTCCCCCTCAGGGAATATCCGAACTACGTCTTTCAACATCTCTCGGTTTACAAGACCATCCACAACGTCTGACCCGTACCTTCTTGTGATTTGGACGATGTCGTCTTCAAAAAGGTTTGTCTCTCGAATCCCTAGTTCATCAATGACATCTTCGATTTGCTCGTCGGGTGTGCCGCGCCTTACAGGTCGGCCAGAGGTTGCCGCCAGCTTCTTCTCCTCGTCCAGAAACATCTTCGCTACGTTCCTTCTGGACTCCTCGTTGATTTCGTTGATGGTCCCCTTTATTTTTCGTTGCTTCTCTGAAGCGATTGCGGAGCTGAATACGTCTTCACCTCGCCCCTTGAGCCCCTTGTTGATTTTCTTAATCATCTCAGTCCGGCCACGATGAGAAAGGACGTGGGGCACGTAGCCCTCAACGAACACCCTTTCAAAGAACTCGGACTTTGACTGCCCTCCAAGGCGACCCTGAGCCTTCATCTTCCGGTACATGCCGTCGTAGAAGTCCTTAAGGACAACGAGCGCCTCCCTGGCCCCGTCGCTTAAGCCCTCAAGCTCTTCGATGGACTGACCCCCCTTAGCCATGCGCTCCCAGGCTCTTTCTGCCTGTTTAGCGTCGGATACTGTGAGGCCAGCAAAGGCTTTAACTGCCTTTTTGTTTGCCCTAAGAGAGGATAGTTGCGACTGCGCTTGAGCGACCTTCATGAGATCGTACTGAGCGCCAGCCGCCTCTCCTGCGCTTGAAGATCCAGTAATGGTCTTCATTACGGACTCGAGAAGCCGTATCTGGTCTCCGCGCTCATCAAGAGAGTCCAGCAGCATTTGGTCTAAATTAGACTGGGGCTGCAGGGCATCTAGGTATTTCCGGTTAGCTACGTTGTACGATTTCTCTAACGAGGCTAGTTGCTGTTTTTTAGAGCGAATCTCTGCTGCTTCTTCTGCCGTAATTGAACCAATATTGCTCTCAAGATTTTTCAGATCCTCCAAGACATTCTTGGCTTGCTCCATAATCTTGTCGCGAGAAGTTCTCGAATCAGAAACTCTCTTCGCTTTTCCTGACAAGAACTGAGCAGCAGTAGAGGTGTTCTTCTCTAGCCGCCTGTAAATCTGCTCTGGATTGAACTGAAGGGCATCTTTCACCGCGCCTTCGATTGCAGAAAAGACGACCCCGGCGCTCCTTACGTCTTCCATCGGTCGGCCAAGAACCTCGAGATACTTAGACGTAGTGACTCGCTCTTTAGGTCCAGCAGTGCCTCTAAGCACCTTCCTAAGGGCTTCGTCTATTTCGGCATTCATCGCAGCCTGCGATGCTCTTTTCTTTGCGCCAGTAACGTGCCGGAACAGCTTCCATCTTTCGTCGCCAATAAGCCTCGAGGCAGTGAGCGGCCTGGTCACCCCGTTTGCGTCAACAACAGTAAGCCTCTGCCCCTTTCCAAACACACTCTGCGCTTTGTCTGCCCCACTAGCTGTTTTATTAGCGAGCAAAGGGAGTATCCCGCCAGACATGTCTGACATGGCGCCGACAACTTTCCTCGAGCCCTTGCCTGCCGCCTTCGCCACGGAAACAACCGGAGCCTGCTCAGGGAAGAAGGCAGGAGACTTCTTGCTAGCGGTCTGTGCGACTATTTTGTCTGGGTTAAGGGAGACGTTTATCCCGCCGTCATCTCCGACACGCACGCTAAGGGCGTCTGAGATATCGACCGCTGCGACCTTAGGGCCTGCCTTTTCTTTCGCTGCCGCGAACAGGGCCTCGACCCCATTGTCAACAGAGCCCCTCAGCAGAACCGCTTGTTCGACACTGAGGTCTTTGCCTGTCTGCCGCCTCACTTTGTCTGCGGCTTTAAGGTACTGCTGCCCCTTCTCGACCCTCATCGTCTTTTGACCAACCCTGGTCATCTTGCCGATTGAGGTGGCTACTGTTGCCACTGCACGCGGGTTAATGGCGTCCATCGCAAGGTCTGGGGATATGGTAAGCGCAAAGTTAGCCATCCCCATTCCGGCGGATGTGTCACCAGCGCGAATAGCCTCCCTTAGGTCAAGCTCATCACTCTCAAGTTGAGACGCGAACAGGCCAGGAAACTCTCTGTAGAAACGACCCGCTGTTCGCAAGCCTCCTAGGTTTGAGCCTCCGGCGTCTTTCCTCGCAGCCTCTTCTGTAGCCAGAACAGCGGCTTTGTACCCAGACAAAACTGCCCTAGGGCCTGCGCCGATAAAGGAAGACACTTGCTGGACGTTAGCCCGCGCATCTTCCAACTCCTTCCCCCTTAGGCCAAACGCTCCGCGAAGAAGAATGTCTGTTGCGTCCACGGCTCGAGGGGTTTGCTCGAGGTCTCCTCTTGTCCCAGAAACCTTGAACGGTCTCGGAGAATTGCCGCCATAAGGGTCTGCCGTGTTCATTGGCTTAAAGTACTCAAACGCTAGAGCGGCCCTGTCTTTATAGGAGGCTGCAGAGGAGATAAGACCCTCGCGCTCTTCCTCGCTAAGGCTCTTGTCTTTATCGAAGCCCTGCTCGATTTCGTACTTATCGAGGTCTTTGACGATTCTTTTGTAGACATCCTTTGTGGCATAGGCGTCGTCGAGTGAGTTAACGAACTCGTTGCGCCTTTCAATGCTCATGCCCGCGAGCCCGTCAATGTCGGCCTCTTGGTCGAACCCGCTGAAAAGCGTTCTTGATACCCCTGTGACTGCCGCCTTTCCGCCGCCCAGAAACTTAAACAGGAGGGGGGTAGCCACAGCAGCGTCTACGACATCTCCAACCTTCTGGGCTCCGGTCATTTGGCCGGGTAGAGCCTTACGGTCCTCTAATACCTTCTCGACATTAGACGGGGCTACCGAAGTTCCAGCGCCAAGCCCAGCCATATTTACCGCGCTTTGCGCGCTGGAATCAGAAAGCCTACCGACATCCCTTCTAGAAAGCCCAAAGACCTTGCTGGCGTCTGAGCGTAATCCGCTATCTATTCGTTTCTTTTGCTGAAGGTCTTTCTGCTTGTCGAACTTGATTGGGGTGCGAAGTTGCTGTGCAAAAGCCTTGACGATTAGTTCGTTTCTCCTTGCCCCCGGCTTGTCTGCATCCGCTCCCCATATAGCGTTGAACTCTCCAGGGCTGGACTGGAAAACATCAACGCCCTTCCCGCCAGACTCAACGTAGTCCGCGATACGCTGCCTCTGGGCAAACGTGTCGGTCTCTCCGTCAAAGATTTGCTCTCCGAGTTCTTTTTTTATTCGGTATCGCATTTTGGGCTATTCCGCGTTGAGCGGAAACGCACCCATATCGTCTCCTACAAACTCATCGCCACTGCCCTTCTTCGGCGCGCGAGTTTGACGATTCCAGGGCTCGTCGCTGCTAGATGGTGACCTGCGCTTCAGCCTAATCATCTGCATGACCATCTTCATTTGTTCGGGCTTGCCTAGGCTGTTCAGAAGAGCCTCTTTATCAGAATCATTTAATCGAGAATCAGGGTCTTCAAGAACGGACCTGATGTCCGCTTCGGAAACCTCTTCGATTTCAGCCCCACCTGCCTCGCCAAAGCGAGGAATGACCTTTGAGATATCACCTTCTTTATTTGCATCAACAGCACGGAATGCGAGCGCCGCACGCTGGATAGACTCAGCCTCCGAGAGACCCAGGTTGTTTTTTGAGTCCTCATACACTTCTCCGAATACCGATTGCGCTGCCGCCTCGCGGTTTGCTTTCGTGTCTTCGTACTTTTGCCTACTGAGACGATTCCTCTCTGCATCGACCCCAGTTGTCCTCTTGCTCCTCAAATCCAACCCTTCCTCCTTAAGCGAGTCCATGAAGGATTTGTTTACGAACTTAGAGAGGGCAAGAATGGTAATGCCATTTTCGTATGCAGCGAAGGCTATGTTGTCTCTGTCTTCGTCGCTGTAGTTGAACTTCTCCTGTATTGGCTTAAGAACAGCCCGGTACGCAGGAAGAGCTTCGTTCCTCTTTTGGTCTGCAGCAGCCTCCGCAGCAAGAGCGGCCTCTTGAGCCTCCCTTTCTGAAGCAATCTGTGCAGCCCGACGCATTAGAGACATGTCGTCTCGGTACATCCCTGTTCGCTGCGCGTAGTAGTTCTCGTAGTCCTGTTGCGTCTTTTCCAGCTCTGCTCTTGATAGGTCTCCCCGTCGCGTAAGCAAAAAGCTCTGGAACTCCTGTGGAGTCTGGAGATAGTCGGAGCGGTATCCAACCCTCTCAGCAGGGTTCTGCATGGGGACATCGACAAAGCCCCGCGTCGGAGACATTCTCTCCATCGCGAGAGCGTCTTGCGTAAACCTTTCCGCCTGGTTGGGAGTAAGCTCGCCACTCTGGACTCGCTCCATAGCCTTCTGACTTATCCGAGACTCGGATGTCGGCTGCTGGCGGAAGTACTCGTTTGCGCTTAACCCGGCGCCTCCGGTCAGGCCCAGCCCCGCCTCGTAAAGCGTGCGCTCTTCATCGCTCATTGCGGGAGAGCCTTCGGGCGCATTGGCTAGAACGTTGAGGCGACTAGTTTTTGGAGTACCCCAGATTATGTCTGGGTCACCGTCAAACATCGGTCGCAGCTTAAGGTCTGGGATTTCAGCCGCTTTGGCAGCGCCAACCGCTTGCCTTTGCCAGTCAGACATCGAAATAGGCGAAAAAGAAACGGAGCCCGCAGAAGACTTGCCCTTACCAGAAGATACTGTCGGGGCTACCGAAACACCCCCAGGGCTCACCGACATAGCCGCAGCAATCTTCCTGTCGTCTTCGATGCGTCGATTCCTCTCACGGCCAAGCTCACGGTTAAGCGCACTGGTCGCCATCGAATCGCCAAGGCGAGCCCCGCGCAAAGCGGATGAAAACGCATCTGCAAAGGAGTTTGGCCCAACAAGCGAAAGTGCTTCCGGGTCAACCGTGTATTTCGCGCGAGCCATTCCTAGAGCCTTCCCATTCCTGGCCGCATCGACGAGTACAGGTCGCGGGACATCTGCTGACCGCTAGTAAGCTCTCCAGAAGATAGGCCCATGCCAGCCGCTGCTTGAGAGTCCGCAAGGAACTGCTCGTACTCTGCTTCAGCCTGTAGCTCTTGAGCAAGCCTGCGAACGCGCTCTGCTTCGTCTTCTCTGGCTATTGCGTTTTGTAGGCTTCTGCCCATTAGCCCCATCATTTCATCGGGCGTGTTCCTTCTTGCATACGGTCGGACGACACCTTCATTTATCACCATCATCGGCCTGCGCGGTGTCTCTCTTTGGGCCGCGCTCATTAGACCCTCCATCTGCCTCTGCTGTCTAAACCTACGCAAGGTCTCTTCGTCGGCTTCCATCTGCCTCTGCTGTCTAAACCGACTCAGTGTGTTTTCGTCGGCTTCCATCTGCCTTTGTTGGCGAAAGTTCCGAAGAGTGTCTTCGTCCGCTTCCATTCTTCTCTGCTGGCGAAAGTTCCGAAGAGTGTCTTCGTCGGCAGACAGTCGGTCCATTTTTTGGTTTTGGATCTGCTGACGAAAGCGGTTCAGAGCCTGCTCGTCGTTTCCAGCATTGAGGGCCGTAAACCGAAGACTGTTGTATGGGTCCATCTGCCTTGTCAGCTCATTGGGCGCATTCGATGTTGGCTGGGCCTGTGGTAAGGCGCGCCGAGCCACAGCCCTGCGAACAGGGGCTGGACGAACAGTCTCTTTGGCGAACTGGTCGAAGAACCCACCGGAAGACGGAGCCTCTTGAGCTACTCGAGCAAGAGCGGCGTTTCGCGCCTCTGACTGGTCTTGCCCTGAGCCCCAGATAGAAGCCTGAGTCCCGCCAGGACGCAACTGCCCTAGCGTTCCCTCTACCGTCCTCTGAGCGATAGCAGACGCTGCCGGTGCGCTGAGCCCCTGCTCGAGACCCTGTGACATGTAACGCTCGTACAGCGCCTTTGTTTCGGGGTTGCTGTAATCAGCCATAGAAGTCTCCGTAGTCGTCCTCGAGGGCTCGACGGTATGCGGATGCCCGTTGCCTTCCGGCCCCCTGGAATCCTGTTGCGGACTGACCCTGTCTTCCGCCACCTGCACTAGGAATAGTGCTAGCCAGAGAGGACAAGTCCAAAGCGTTAATGTTTCCTGGGCTCAGGTTCCTTGACTGGATGTCGCCTTCGGCGCCGATAATCCCAGAGGCGTGTGCCGAGCGACCAGCGCCAATAGCCTGGATGGCAGCGCCGAGACCGGCAAATGGACCTCCAGCAGCCTGCAAGCCAGTGCCTATTGCAGCGTCAATTCCCGACCAGACTTGGTTACCCGCCGCGTCTCTAGCAAGCCGCCTTCCGACTGCTTCGTTTGCTCGTCGAAGAAGGTCAAACCGAGCAGGGTCTTGAGACATCTGAGAAAGTCGCTTTCTCGCTGTCTCCGCAGCCTCAGACTGACGACGCGCCATGACCTGGTCCATAGAAGAGCCGAGAGCGTTCTCAAGCGCAGTTCCGCCAAAACCCATACGCTTCGACAGGTCTTCATTCAAAGCCTCTGCAAGAGCCCTTCCTCGACCCTGGCCCTGCTGAAGGCGACCCATGATTTGACGAACCTCCTTCTCTTCGCCTGGGCGAATGAATCGGTCGTAAATCTCCTGGCCTGTGATTCGCTTGCCTGGGCCGATGTTTTTGCCAGCAGCCCTCTCAGTTGCGCGGCCAGCCTCAAGCCTGCGAAGCAGTTCGTCCTGAGTCTCAATTCTATCCCCGACAGCCATTACGCAATCTCCCCAAGCATTGCTGTGCTTCCGCCGGGAAGCTGAACTCTTGTAGTGTCGGACCCTAGGTCAAGACTTCCGACAGGCTGAGTATCAAGACCGGACAAGAAACGATCCGCCAACGGGCCAAGGTTCCTTTGCAAAAGCGCGGAAGCGTACTCGGCACCAGAGCCAACTGCACGACCTATCGCTTGCTCTCTTGAACGACGAAGAGCATCTCGCCGCATAGACTCTTCAGCAAGAAGCCGCCTCTTACGCTGCATCTCAATAAGGTCTGCGCTCAGGCCGATAGCAGAAGGCACAAGCTGTCTGTCCAGTTGAGCAGCGCCAGCCTGGGCAAGGTCTACACCGCGCAAACCAGCAGAAGTTGCACGAACAGGGATGTCACCTGGGGCTCGCCCGACACCGGACAAAGCACTCTGCATAGAGAGCTGACGCTCTCGTCGAGCCTGCTGGCGAAACGGAGCCTCTGAAAAAGTTCTCTGCATGTACTCCGGCTCCCCCAAATCGCGGAATGGGGTCGTTGGAAACATGGGCTTGCTGAAGTTATTAGCCATTGTTTTTAGGGTACTCCGTCAACGGTACAAGGCAACTACGTTCAGACTTCGACCGCCGCACTTCCACTGGATAAAGCCACCTTGCGCCGCAGCAGGGGCTGCGCCTGAGCCTATGTCTGGGTTTACGGTGCTAGACCGGAAGTCCAAATGCACCCAGAGGTCATGCCAGCCAGCAGAAACACTGCTCGACACATGGTCCAGGTGAACTGGGATTGGGACTCGAGACGTATCCTCGCCAATCTCAACCTGCTGAAGAGGAAGGGTAAGGATTGCGGTTCCGTCTAAATACAACTTCGCGCTAACAATGTGGCTGAACGTATTAGGGGCCGCGTAGACAGCAGTCTTCGCAAACAGAAGGTCTACCGTCGCACTGATGCTCAGGTCTCCCTGATTCTTCATGTAGAAGCGAAGGGACAAGTCCTCTACGTCGAACCTATTAAGAAGGTCGAAGTAACTTCCAGACTGGATGATGAGCGTGTCTGCGTCAGCGGAACCAGCAAACCTGATAGGCATAGATGCCGTCAGCCCACGGTTATCTACAGACCAAACCTCTGTAAGAGAGTTCTTGTGGAAACACGTCGCATCGAGCGTGTTTGCCGCGATGTTGTTTACATCAACCGCAGCGTTTACCGCTGTGCCCAAATCACTAAACCCGGTGTTTACCGTGGCCGAGTCAAACGAGTCTCCGTCATTGATAGTCGGCGGGGAATATGTCGCCATCCCTATCTCCGAACCGCAAGGACCGACATCGTCCCGCTGTTGATTTGTGAGTTTGTACCTTTAGCGTCAAGCTCAACGACCATCGTGTCTGCAGTAGCAACCGCCATCCAGGCAATCTTAATGACCTGCTTACTGCTTCCCACTAGGTTGAAAACTCGAGAAACAACCGCAGAGCTAGATATAGAGATTTGAAGCTCAACTGTCGGGTTTGCTCCCGATGGCTCGACGACAACAGACGCTCTTACAAGAAAAGCCTGGGTGTTAAACGTCGTATAGGTCGCTGGAGATGCCCCGATTATTACTGAATACCCAGTAGAAACAGGACCGGCAGAAGCAGACTTTGTCTCTAAGCTTTTCCAGGCTGTTGCTGTCTCGCAATGGCGAGTGTGGACTGCGCCAAACTCAACATCTTCTGGTCCGACACCCCCAGTGTTGACCATATCTCGCAGGTCATTGAAGTTCTTCTGCGTATCTGCAGCGTCAAGGTCGTCGCCCAGCCGGATTCGGTAGGTGTAGCTCATCGAGCAAAGCCCATCGCAAGTATTGTCCGCTTGTTCACGTAGGCTATTTCGCTGTCGTTTTGCCTAAACTCTGCCCCCTGCATCTGAATAATGTGTGGGCCAGGTTGGAGAAAAACACACTCTTCTACGCACGCAGACCAATAGGCATCGCTTCCGCTTTGCTCTGCTGGAACCGTAATAATTGTGTTTGACGGTTTTCCGTCTATTAGAAGTCTTAGGCGAATCCCTAGAAAAGCTGCCGATGTTCCCGCAGCAGCCTTCCACTCGACCTGTCCGATGATGACCATGAACATCGCGTTCTGAACGGTAAACTCAAGGGATACTGGCGTTGATGAGCCCGCTCCGTTGTAAATCGGAATCCACGCCCCACGGACTGTCTTTACCGACCCCGTAGTAATCGTTGTCATTGCTTCTGGAGTACCCGGATTCGGGTCTGTAATGAGCAAAGACGTGTCGTGCGTAAACGTTGTGGTGTTCTGATTGCCAGACGGAGTGAGGGCAAGAGTCCCTGCAACACCTAGGTCTTTCAGATTGTTTTGGTCTACGTCGCTTACTGCTTCTTGAGCCCGGTGGAACTCCCGCATGAGGCTGTCTGCGTTTGCCACATACCCGCTATGGAAAACAAACTTCGGCTTGTAATGCATTACTCAGCCTCCAGTCGAATCATTGCGCGAAACAGCGGCGCCTCATCGTCAAGGTTAGGAACTGTCGGTGCGCCTATCTGGCGAAGAGCCATGTTCAATCCGTTAAGGAAGTTCGCATTCAACTGGCCTGTAGTTACACCAACGTCTAGTGACCTGACAGCGATTTCAATCCTTCGTAATATCTCAGAACGTTGCATCGGTGCCGTCCTGTCGCGAGCCGTGGTCCTCATAGAAGACCTCGAAGCCAGCGATATGGAATGGCGTGTTTGACCCTGTTGTCTGGAAACCAAACCGAATGCACTTGCCCAGGACGCTGACTTGATCGTCGCTCGTAATGTCTACTCGGACAGACCTAATACGTGCGCCGTCCCACTTTCTCGAGGTGTCCCAACTTCCTGAGTTCCAAAGAACAGCGTCGTTGTTCCCGTCAGGGTCAACGTAAGTAAGAGTCGCAGAGCCTGTCCCCGCGTCTGTTCGCTCATCCCATGACGACGCCCAGTCGATGGAGATGCTGTGCGAGCCGTCTTGAACGTAGTACACCATGACGTGGCTGAACCTTTTGTCAGCACCAGGGTCTCCCATGTCCAACCAGCGAGTCTCCCAACGACCCTTGTATGCCGTATCGCGGATGTTGTCGTCAGCGTCCCAAAGGCCCAACTCCCACTTCTTTGAGCCCCCAGACTCCGACTGGAATATGACAACAGTCTCCTGCTTGTAGTTGATTGCAGCGCCTAACACGAACCCAGTAAGGCGGGTGATGGCGCCCGTGTCGATGTGGATAGCCCACACCTCATTGTTGTAGTCCGAAGCTCCAGCGTTTACCGACAGGTAAACCCTTCTCCCTGAGCGGTCTGCCCACCCGAAAGAGTCCTGCAAATAAGCAGGGGGGAGAAGACGAACCATCTCGTCTAGTTCTCGAGACAGTGGCTTTGTCTGGGAGCCGTCTGTGACGAAGAAACCGTCGTCGCTAAGGAAGTACACGCGACCGTCAAACTGGACAATGCCAAGGTCAGACACCGCGCCCACGCCTCGACTGATAGGCGAAAGAAGCGGGTTGTCATCGCGGTCATGCGACAACAAGAAGATGCTGTTCCTCTTGAAGACGAGCGCGTAGTCGTTTGCCACAGATGCGCCGGTAATCACGTCTCCATCAAACGATGAAACGTCGAGCACGTTCTGTGTGGGCACTGCTTCTGGAGAGTTGGTCTTGCTGTAGTACAGGAAAGACGGGGTGTCGCTGACGCCCCAGTAGTAAGTCCTGCCGCGAAACACGAATGCGCTTCTGCATACCGGAGGAGGAGAGTTACTACCTTCGGCAAACAAGGACACTGTCGAAGGCTCGTTACCCGCCCCGATGTAGTCCATGAACACCTGCCCCTTGATGCCGTTAAGGCGGCGAATCAAGGTGTAGGTAATTCCGTCTGTCGCGCGATAGAAGTTACGGGCGACAACGTTCTCTTGCTGTGGGGTGCAGTCTGAGACGACAGCGATATTGAAGAAGTCGTCTGTTGATACCCCGGAGTCGTTTGTCGAGGTAATGAAGGACGCTTCGCCCTCTTGCCCTCTGTCGTTGATGTAGGTCTGGACGTAACTGTAAGTCACATCCACCGTCCCCTTTGTAATAGCTAGTTCGCTAAACAGGGTGCTTGCGCTCTTTGTATTGAGGACCGCAGTACGCACGGGAGGAGGCGGGGCAGTCACGCCTAAAGGCGCTTTGAGGTGACCGTCAAAACGGACATTCTGGTTTTGCCCGTCGAAGAACATCAGCATGTCTGCATACCGACAGGCTCGTACAGCGTCTCTGCTTCTGCGCTGAGACCTAAAGCCATCGGCAACCGTATGCAGAGTATTGCCCTCGAGGACTGCTACCTCGTCTTCATAGGCAATAAGCAACTCGGTGCTTCCATGATGGTGAAGCTGGTACAGGCCGAAAGCGCCGTTCGTAGAGAAGCCTGGATCTGCATCCCCACCGCTCCACTGAACTAACTTTGAGATGCCCTTCACTTTTGCGACTTCGCCGCGCAGCGTAAAGACAACACCCTCGGTGTCGTTGGAAGACCCCTTCTCTTGCCAGATTCGCGTATCTATTCCAGATACGTTTACCGGCTCAAACCGACGCGACTTACCCTTTGCGCCAGCCATCTAGGGGCTCACGATGGTGTCGGGCCAACCCGTGTCGAATCCGCCGAAGTTAGACCTTCCGCCAATCTCAAGAACCTTTGATGCTTCAACAGAGTCCTGGCGCATCATCAAGTCGATGCCTCTCTCAAACCTCTGCTGTGCAGAACCGGCTCTGCCCTGCTCGTCTGCAGAGCCCAACATCCGCATCTCTGCGCCGTCGAGCCAAACATTGTCAAACGTTGCCGGGAACAAGGGGCGGTCGTTGTCGTCCGCTAGGTCAACTCCCCGGTTGAGGCAGGTGACCTCGATGCTGTAGACGCCAGCCGGAACAGGCCAAAGACGCATGAACGCTTCGGTTCCGCTTTCTGGTCCTCGAGCGCCCAGGTACTCGTCAGTCAATACGTCTGTAAACGCCCCACCGTATGTGGTCACATCTCCCAGAAAGTACGGGACATCACCACTCGCACGGCTTCGATAAACACGGACCAGAAAGTCTCTTCGAGACGGTGGGGTTACCGTTACAGCGTGGGTTGGCGAATGACCGGGTTGAGTGAAGCTCACATATGGCGATAAACCAGACTCAGCTCCGCTTTGCTTGTCGATGTACGAGCACCAGTACTTGTACTGCCCATGCGCGGGGCCTGGTCCGGTTCCTCCTCCAGCGTCTACAGCCTCAGGCGCTGACACTGGTGCAGGGTTTTGCTCTCGGCGGATGACGCAGTAGTGGCAAGGCTCACCAGAGGTGCTGGGATCCCATCGAGCAGCACTGTCCTGCGCTGAAGCATTCAGCCTACTCGCATAGCCTGTTGAGCTACGAAGAGAGACCTGGAGAGCAGCATCTGTATCTAGAGGAAGAGCAACCTCGTCGTACAGAATGGTGGGCTTTTGACCCGTGACAGACGGACCCGTCCAGGGCGCGTCCAGCGTGAGAGACGTACCCGCTGAGTTGATGTTCACAACTCTTACGGTTTTGCTCCCAACAATGAGTCGCTTCCCCCACAACGTCACCGGACCAGTGCTTGAGATCGTTGCGATCCTGCTGCCCTGAGTCGCGGCGAACGTTGTGATGGAAGACGAATCCTGTGCCGTGGTCTCATAGCGATGAGTACGACGCAGCCATGACCAACGCTTCCGAGACTCAATGTCCCGGCGAGCGTCGTTCAAGAACCCGTTCAGCGCAGCGTTGGAGTAGCTCCGGTCGGAACGTCTCCGCTTCAACGCTGATCGCGCATCAGCGAGGCGCATATTGCCTCCGATTTACGCGGGGTTAGTAGGTGACGGCACGCTTGAGCGTGATGACAAACAGACCCGAAAGGTTATTCGGGCTAGCTGACTTTTCACAATCAAAGAATGCAACCTCTCCGTTATTCACGGAAGAGGCTGTCAGCGTAAAGTCCTCAGCATCCAACTCGCTCAAGCCGTCAAGAGACGAAGCGCGAGTATCAACTGCGGCCATCATTGCCGTGTCGCCAGTACCAGCCGTTCCAGCGTTCTTAAGCTGAATCGTCCAGTAGTTGGTTCCGTTTGCGGCAAGGTCAGCGTCAGGGATAAAGGACACCCTGTCGATAACCTGGTCGCCATCAATCGCATACGCGACAGGAACAAGAGCAGTAGCACTAATGTTCACCGACACCGCATACTGAACCAGGCCAGCAAGAGTACGAGGCCCATTAGTTCCCATTGAAAGGGGAGGGGGCAAAGCCATTGGGTGGCTCCTTTTGCTGGTTAGAGCTTGATGATGGTTGCGGAAACAGTCGTGTTGTCTGCGGTTGCAGCCTTATGAGCCACCGCGACCGTCTTGCGAAGGTCAACGAGAGACTCAATGTTCGAGCGAAGAGCCGTCACATCGGTAAGCAACTTGTTCAAGTCGTCTGCGATACTCGCAAAGTTGTTGTTGATGCCAGCGTCTGCACCAGACCCCGACACAGCAGCAATAGTCTGCGAAGCAGTACCACCCGAGCTGTCCGTGAGAGCGACGGCAGTCAGAGCGTCAACCGCAAAGTCTGTGTTCGTAGCCTTCACAAGGTCTGCAGAACCGTTCACCGCAATCAGCATGTCGCCAACAGCGATGTTCGGAGCAGCGGCGTCAACGTTCACCAGCGTGCTAAATCCCTCGACGATGAGAGGAATGTTCGCACCATCCTGATACTCCGTTGACGCCTGCAGCGGACCTTCTGCTGCGTGAACAATACCGCGACGAGCAACAAAGCTTTCGGGCTTCGCGGCATCGAGCACAACACTAGTCACTTCGTAGCCGTCTCCGTCTCCGTCAACAACGTCGTACTGAACGCACGCGCCAGCCTTGATGGCCGCACCCGTCTTGTTCATTGCGTACAAGATTGCCTGTGGCGCTGCGCCACCAATCTGTGCTGAAGCACTCATTCTTAACTCCTAGTATGCGACAGCGTTGGAGCCGAAATCGACGGCGCCCTGACGCTTGAGGCTGGAACAAGCCAGCAATGGGTTGAGGTATCCGTTGACGACAAACGCATCCTGGTTGACAGGCTTGCGAGGGGCGTCGATACGGAGGATCTTGCGGTTGCTTTGACGCAGGAAGTGAAGCTGGAAACCGAAACCATCACCCATGTTCTGGGGCATGTTGTTCAAGCCGGGAAGCGTAAACATTTCGGGCTTAATTCCACCCTTCACGGTCTGGCCGGTAGTGGTCAAGAAGAAGCACTTGCCGCTGCCGCTCAGGTTGTCCGCATCGTAGACGACGGGCATCTCCTTGAACATCATGTTCTCGTAACCGTAGTCAGCCATCGTCGAATCGAAGAGGCGCTGCTTCGGAGCCAACTCCTTCTCGTAGAACCCGTAGACCACATCGTCGATAATCGCGATGTCAGGGTGCTTACCCTGTCCCGAGCAAGCCCGGTAGGTTGCGTTCCAGGTGTCGATACCGTCTACACCGAAACGGCTAATCTCTCCGTACTGGTTGCGCCAGTTGGAGTAAGAAGCCTTGCTCAAGCCACCGGGACTGTAAGTCTGCGCTCCAGGGGCTGCAAACTCGATGAAGGTCTCGAGACCATCAACCCGCTTTGCGGGAAGAGTGGTTCCGTCACCCATCAGGTCAGCACTCACGTCCGCGAGGAAAGTGTGCAGAGCCTGGTTTTGCTTGCTCTCGGCAAGGCGGATGACGCGGGACTTGCCCGAGTTCTCATCCACTTCCTGCTGGTCCATCGTCCACGAGAAGCGGTACTTCGGCCAGCCCTGGTAACGGGCCTGCTCGAGAGTGTTCTCAGGAGTGACCGAGAAGCTTTCAAACTTCGCGATTGCGCCTGTGTTCACCGAGTCCTCGAGAACAACAGCACACCGAACCTCGGTGCCTCCGTCCTCGACCGTGAACGCGCCACCACGCAGGCAGTGGAGCATAAGCGGGTGGGCACGCATAATGTCATACGTGACCTTCGGGTTGATCTTTGGGAGAGTCGCTGCAACGACTCCAACCAGATCAATGGAAACGGTGTTACTCATTTATTTCAGCTTTCGCCTGCTGGGCCTGAGGCCCATTCGGTTGTAAACGTAACAGCAGCATCTGCTGGAACGCCCTTCTCTAGAAAAGTGTCGGCAAATGCTTCACCGAACGACATGGGAATCTTGCTAGGTGCGCGACCGGCGCCAGCGTAACCAGAAGGGCGCGGCTTAGGTCGTTTATTTGGTTGACGCCTTGCGGGCGCCGCTTTTGCTGAAGCCTGACTTGCCTGAGCAAGTCGAATCAACTGGCGAGCAGCAATCTGTGGATGACTGTCTGCGAGCTGAACAAGGTCTGCGTTGTTTGGGTCTTCAAGAAGACTTCCAACTGCGGGACCAAGGCTCTTTCCGTTTACGCCCATCTGACTTGCCACTTGGTGGTAAGCAGACGTGAACGCTTCTCGACGACGAATCGGCGTGATTCCGTTCTGCAACTCTTGAAGCTTCTCGAGGAGAGGAGCCGTTGCTGCGTCTACCGCGCGTGACACGTAAAAGTTGACGTAGTCGGATGGCGATGTGCTCTGCGGGTCAGGCTCAGGAACCTCTTCGTACTCGTACTCGACTTGGTCGTTGTACTGCTGGGCCGCTTGCTGTTGGGCAATGACCATGTGCTGAAGAGTTTCGACTTGCTTTTGCAAAGCCATAACGTTTGGATCGACTTCCGGTGTTTCCGGCGCGGCAACCTGTTCCTGCTCTACACTCTCTTCAGCGAGTGTTTCGTCTCCAGGGTCTCCGCTTGCGAAGTCGAGAACTTCTTCCGTCTGCTGCTCGTCCATGTTTCCTCCATCGTTTCTCGCGCCACAAGACCGGGATTAGACAAGGACTGTGGTTTACGAGTAAACGCTAGTGCTAGCCTGAGCAAGCCTCATGCGATTGTCAACAAGGGATTTATAAATGGCGCGTATCAAACTAAGCGACCACATGATCGACAAGTTTCTCGGTGATATGAGGTCTTCTCAGCATCGCATTGACGAGGAATGGCGACCACGGTGGAACAAAGTCGAGGCTGCATACCAGGGCAAATCGCCAGAAGAGATTCATGGAGTTATGGGCGATAGAAACGCCGTCAACTTCAACTTCATTCTCTCTACAGCCAACACGATCATCCCTAGCGTCTTGCCGACAGACCCCTACATCACGTTCAAGTCGCGTGACCCAAAAGACAGAGACGCCGCTTTCGTTGCCGAAGCCTCTGTGAACTACGCATACAAAACAGGTCGAGCAAACTCAGCTACTCGCAACGTTCTTCTCGACTGCGAAAAGTTCTCGATGGGTATCGGCAAGGTTGTCTACAACCCCGCAGGGAATGTGACCCCTGTTATCCACTACGACCAAGATGCAGAGATCGAACTCGACCACGACGAAGACGCTTTGGATGGGGCTATTGGTTCAGAGATTGCCTACGAAATGGAGTCTGAAGGGTTCAACATGCTTATCGAGGGAGACGGGATTGATATCCCAACCCTCGAGCGTGTGGCTCCGTGGAACTTCTTGTTCCCTGAGGGGCATGACGACATCAACAAGTGTCCGTGGGTAGCAGAACGACTTCTGGTCAAGCTCGATGACCTCCGCATGTACGAAGGCTTTACTGTAAAGCCACACGTTATGGCGAAAGAGAATCTATCTCTTCATATGCCAGGAGGAACTCTCGAAGCCGCCATCATGCGACAGCCGGGTGCAGATATTGACCCAGGCTTTGTCGCTCTTTACGAGATTCACTACTGGGTGCGGCAGAAGAGAAAGCTTGTCCGAAGGATTCTCTGGATCCTCGACAACACCAACGCACAAGGTTTTGACCGCGTCGTCAGGCACATCGAAGACGACAGCGGCATGCGCGGCTATCCCTTTGTCATGCTTCGCACTGTCGTAAACCCCGGCAAGATGTGCGAGCCAGACATTGCCGACCTCGCCACAATCCAGCCAGTCGCAGACCGGCTTAACGCTGAACTTGCTGCTGTGCTTCGGCATCACAAGCAGGCCAGCAAGCAAAAGTATGTGGCCGCACCTGGCGCTCTCTCAGGTGACTCCCAGTTTGAAAAGCTACTTCGCTCTGAGCGAGACCTATCTGCTGCCGAGCTTCCGTCTCAGTTCAACGACGTAAGGCAGGCTCTTCAACTTGTGCCCATTGCCCCGATGCCGCCAGACGTTCCGTTCATGCTGCAGACGCTGCAGCGACTCATGTACGAAATCGGAGGCGTCGATGTCTTCCAGCGCGGAGGAGTTGCCCGAAAGGGAACCACCGCAACAGAGGTCGCAGTCGCAAGTCAGTCCTTCCAGAACCGAGCGCAAATCCGAAAGCGTGCTGTCGAGCAGTTCATCGAAGATGTTGCTCGTCGTTACCTCGACTGCATGCGTCGATACTGGACACAGACAAACTGGATTCGAGGAGCTGGCACTGGAGACGATTCGTTTATCGAAGTCAGTTCAGAGCGCATGAGAGGCGCATTCGACATCACGGCAAGCGTGTCTGAGTTCGACCCGAACGAGCAGACAAATGAGTTGCAGGCGTTCAACGGATTGCTTCAGACGATTGCTGCCACCATTCAGACGATCATGCCCCTGGTACAGGCGCAGGTTCTTCCGAAGGACACAATCAACAACTTTGTACGGAAAGCGTTTGAGCTTTGGCGCCAGGACAGCCGAAGGCTCATTGGCCCGCTTTCATCTCTAGCCAACCCGATTGCATCGCAACAAAACATTGCAGCGCAGGGACCGGCTAACCCAGAAGAAGAGATGCCGTCTGCAGGGGAAGACGTACAAGCAGCGAGCATCAACGGACAAGGTTTTGGTGGGGGTTTTCAAGGGATGTCTGGGGGACTGGCGGGCACTGGGCCTAGACCGGGAGCCGGACAAATTGTGGAGGAATAGACGTGCTTTACGAGTTCAAATGCCAGAAGTACACATGCAAGCGTGTGTTTGAAGAGCCGATGTCCCTGTCTCGATACGAGAAGGTATTGGCTATGGACCCTCCCTTCTACGAGGTGAGGTGCCCCATGTGCGATACGAAAGCCCCGAAGAGGCACTACACGGCAATGTCTACACCTCGAGTCCACAGGGACTATGGAGAGTGGAACCCGCGCACAGCCCCGAAAGAGCTTGTGGGCAGGTCGTGGACAAGCAAGGGAGAGAAAGAGCAGCAGGTCCGCGAAGTCATGGGCAGCAACTTCGTCGTCGGTGAAGTTGACCGCGACAAGACGGTCAAGCCTTTCAATCCTCAGGCTGTCCACATCAAGGCGAAAGACGTTAAGCGACCGACAGGTCCGATTGACGTGAAGTCTGCCGTGCAGAAAGCAATCAAGCCCGGTGTCTCCTTCAAGGTGAAGAACCTAGCAAAGGAGATTAACGCTCCGTACAACCGGGTCTACACCATCGTCAAGATGCTCGATGGCGTGACGAAGGTTGCCCCTGGAGAGTTTCAGCTTTCTAGTTAGCTACTGCTGGATGTACCCGCTGGCTGCGGCGTTTAAGTCTTCAGCCTCCTGACCGGCAATCTCCCACATCTCCTCCGTCCACGTAGAGGCGTCCCACGGGTTGGGCTCGTCCTCTGCTGGGCGCTGGTTAAGGCGACCGATGTAGTGGGTAATCGCGCAAGCGATTATCGCACTCATCGCATCGTCGTCGTGCATGCCGGATGGCGCACTAATCTTCAACATCCGGGTGCCTTCTGAGTCTGCTGTCACCGTTGCTGCTCTAAGGGCACGTAGCTCTTCAAACGCATTGCGGCTTCTAATCTTGATGTACTTCTCGCGGAACGCTTTGATGGCGAGGCCGATGGCTGCGTTCTTGCTCGAGGAGGTAGTACTCCACCCCAGGAGCGCAGTAGGTGAGTTGCCTACTTGGTTCACTACCTTCCGCCTGTACAGGTTGTAGTAGCGCGTGTGATAGAGCATCGCGATTAAGCCGTGACCGGCACCTGTAGCCTCTGGCGCGAGGATTGCCCGGTTGTAGTAAATGGAGATGAGCAGGAGAACATCTGCGTACTGGACCTGATCGACCTTCCCCCTCCACGCAGCAACCTGCTCGAGCGTAACCTCGTCTACAACCGTGACCGAGTCCCAGTCACCATCGTCGTGTCCAGCAGCCACATCTGCCGCAACAAGGTATCGACGGCGGGGCTCAGGATGCTTCCACACAGAGAATTGCCCGACCCCCGGCATAGCCTCAATCAACTCAGGCTTATAGGTAGTCCACATCCGCTCATACTTGTCGGGAGACCACTGAGAGGAGTCCACTATCTCGTACCACTTGTGCTCTGGGCATGAGTGGAACTCACCAGGGTCGAAGCCGACGTATGGCGCACAGATGTCGCAGGCGCACACAAAAGCCTTCTCCTGATAGTCCATGTCGTTCTTGTCGAACACAAGGCGACCGGTACTCCCAAAAGCCTCTTCGTCGGTAGACGGGTACTGTTGGCGGAAACCGGCCTGGTCTCCACCACACTTCGTCATGATGGTTTCCCTGCGCCACTGAAGAGCCTCGAGGGAAACGTAGTCTCCAAACCTGTCGAGCAGGTCTTGCTCATCAGGAGCCAGCGTCTTTCTGAAGTCCTCCTCTGAGCATCGCAAAGACTTTCGGTACTCCGTCATCAGGAACCACGGAGTGAAGATGACGTACCACTGACTGTTCTCGTCGCCTGGGTACTTCTCTTTCAGCGGCATCCAGGGCGGAATGTCACCGCCAAAGACCCTGCCGTTTGAGTACATCTCATGGTGGTAGTCGCCGCCTCCCTCGCACGTTGACTCGACATACACAAAGGAGTCGGGCGTATCCGGCACCGACTGCATCATATTGAGCATGAACTCGCGAGGGTTGTTGTAGAGGGCAATCTCGGATACGTGAACCTTGCGAGCAGTGATGCCGTTTGCGCTTGTAGCTCCGCGAGGAAGCACCACGTTAAGACGCGAACGCAAGCCCTCTGCGCCTCGAGGTGACCGGAAGTCTAGAGCGGTACGGTTGTCGTATTTACGTTTTGGCTGAAGGCTCTTCGGAAGGTGCTCGTAGAAAAGTTTGCACTTCGTAAACACCTCATGGACCGTCTTGTCCGTATGGGCGACAAACAAAGCCGTCTCGTCAAACTGGGTGACGCACTGGTGAAAGCAGTAGCCCTGGACGAATGTTGAGCAGCCTGTCTGGCGGGCCTTCGCTTCCCATACGCGAACAGGCTCTCCTGCAGCCTGGATGCCGCTAATCAACTCCCATCGGATTCGCTGTGGAAGGTTGAGAACAAGCGACTCGAACGTTCCAGCTTTCGTCTGTATTCGTAGTAGCTCGGAAGCGAACTCTGGGAAATCGACGTAGCGTCCCGAAGTGAGTTCTGCTTCAGCCGATCCCTTAGGGGCCGACCTATCCTCCCCATCTTCCCCCTTTTCATTCTCCCTATCGGCTGGAACCGATTTGCCGTAACGCCCTTTGGCATGTGCCATATCTTCTCCTTTAGCTTTTCGCCGGTAATCGGGTTCAACCCCATCAGGTAATCACGGCTGAAAGACTGAATGTCTGAAAGAGCCATCCTGCTCTTTGTGTGGTGTCTCGCTACCCAGTTCGCAAGACCGCGCAGCGTCTGCTCTCCGTAAGCCTGGGGAGGCGTCATCTCGATTCCTGCGTCGGCAAAGTCTTCATGCATCTGACTTACAACGTATGGGTGAAACCAGATGGTGCGAAACTCTTTATCTGCAGTTGGCCCTCGAGTGACAAGTTCAATGCGCTCGCTTTCAAGCAAAGACATGTACGTCTGCACGTAGATGAGAGGCACACCCAGAGCAAGGCAGGCGACTAGGTCTGAGACCACTGTGGTGTGTGAAGCTATCCACATGTTGATCATCGGGCTCCACAAATCCAGAACGATGGCGCTCTCTGGAATAGGACAGCCGACAACACGCCTCCTCTGCATGCCGGGAAAGCGCATGTAAGGAGAAGCGTCTCCACGCATCGCAGCCTTGAACTCCCGCATGTGACGCTCAGGGCGAGAGATATCGCCAAACCTGGTCCAATCCCCCACCCCCCACATCGAACCCTTTACGTCCCAGCGATGCGCTTTGACCTTAGAGAGTTCACTCGTCTCATTCTTGAGCCACCACGACACACCTAGTCCGCAGGCTCAGACTTCTTCACGGCTTTCTTAGCAACCGGGCGCTTCGTCGTTTTTTTTGCGGTAACTGGCTTTTCAGACCATCGCCACACCTTTGCGACGAGAACGCCACGCATGAGCTTTGCCCCAGGGAACAACTGCTCTGGCGCGTATTCCTGGGCGCCCGAAGTAAGCTGGAGCTGGGCCAGGCCTTTGTCCTTCTGGTGACGCCAGCCCGTGACCATCACGTCCCTAATCTCTCCGAAGTAGTTCACCCGCACAAAGTCACCGATACGGACGTTGCCTTTCGCTACATTCATCTCAAACATCTCAATCCCTTCTCGCCTTTCGGCATAACTCAATCGCAATAAAGAAGACCCGACATGCTCAAAAAGCGCCGAGTGCTAAGGAAAAGGAAAGTCAAAAAGCGTGACCCGAAGCTCGCTAGCGCAGGGGTCTCCGCGTACAACAAGCCGAAGAGGACACCCAGCCACCCGAAGAAGTCGCACGTCGTTGTCGTAAAGAAAGACGGGCAGACAAAGACAATCCGCTTCGGAGAGCAGGGCGCCTCGACCGCAGGAAAGCCAAAGCCTGGAGAGCCCCTTCGCATGAAGAAGAAGAGGAAGTCCTTCAAGGCGAGGCATCGGAAGAACATCGCTAAAGGCCCGATGTCCGCTGCTTACTGGGCTGACAAGGTGAAGTGGTAGACGAGGAGTCGAGCCTGTCGGCGCAACGCTCCACAAATCGAGACAGCTCTCGCAGCGCGGAAGCTAGCCTTCGGAAAGCACAGGGCACAAATCCTCCATACTTGCGTACTTACGCAAACACTGCTGTAGACTCCCGCTGAACGTCCAGGGGCTATCCTCCATCCCTCTCAGCCCCCCGCCTACCCACCAGACCCCCCTCTGGTGGGTAGTGTCGGTTTTGGGGTATCGAGGTCCGTCCACCGAAACGTAGGTGTGCCGCTACCGAGCCATCCCCCGCTCGTATTCGTGTAGAACCAGTCAATAGCCTCTTCCTCTGAGCAGTCCCCCATCTCGAGGGTCGCCTGGATGCATAAGTCCGCATCGTAAACAGCAACCCAAACACCCGGCTTTCGAGGCCAGTTGTCGTGAGGGAAGTCTGTAATGCCGAGAAGCGCAGCGTCGTAAAACTCGCGAGGCTCGAGAAGCAAGGCGTCAGGGTTCTTCTCCCGAAGAGACTGAACGATCCCCTCAGGCGAATCAGGCCAGGGGCCGTTCATCTGCCGAATCATACGAAGACACCACATCAAACACCCCCCTCGTCACCGTCCAAGGCAGTACTCCCCACATGGATGATGTCATCCACAAGCCCCGACAACTCATCCTCCCAGCCGTCCGGCATAAACCCACGAACACCACGCAGCCGAGCCTGCACCTCCTCAAGACCGTCAAGAGCATCCGCAAGCCAGGACGAAGGAACAACACGACCCCGAGCAGAAGCAACAACGCACTCCCGGGCATAACGAGCAACAGGCATACCCCGACAAGAAGCAGCCTCCACAACCACCTCCCGCTCCTCAACACTCAAACGCAACTCGAGACGAACAACACGACTACCCATAACGACGAAGACTATACCGGCTATTCGGCTCAAAAAAAAAGCGAATAGCCGGCTATCTCGGAACAAAATCGCCGGGTTTTATAGGAAAAACTGCCCCCGCGTCATACCTCCTTATCTTCTTCTCTCAAGCAACGCTCCGCATTGCTCTCCATCAGAAAACCCAAACCCTCTCGAAAAACATCCCGGCCTATACCCCCTAACGACAAGCCACCCCTGGTCGCAGTCGAGATGAACACAAG
>VMHT01156905.1_pt1 | contig 40626 bp, 46 predicted proteins | sample 4693611 | NCBI WGS metagenome assembly VMHT01 (sample SAMN12280063, study PRJNA550983) | marine metagenome | isolation source: seawater sampled from same location over 5 years 0.02-0.2 micron viral filtrate | place: USA: collected off the coast of southern California halfway between the port... ...
GTCGTCTTCATCTTCGACGATAAGTAGAATGTTTAAATCGGACGGAAGTGAGTAAGAGTAACTAAACTTCTTAAACTCAGTACTTCCAGATACACCTGTTAGCGTAGAACGCTTGGTGTTATAGTTAAATATATTGTCGCCAAACAGTTCAGTAACAGCTTGTTCATAAGCTCTGTTGGCAATCTCGTATGTAGTACTAGTTGTATCACTAGCCTCAATATGATAGCTGCCCACCATACGAAGGGCAGAATTTATTATCTTAAGCTTGGTCGCTTCTGTAGACATAAAGGGAGTAGCCTCCCCCGAATACGCAGGGGAGGCTACGGTTAAGATTAACTTTCGTTACAACGGATTTCGCCAGAAACCTCACCCCACATACGAGATGCTTCAGCGCAAAGCTTGAAGTAAACGTAAGGGATGTTCTTCTTAGCAGGAACGCGCCATACATCACCCTTGAGGGCAGTACCCATCGAGAGCTTAAGAGCTTTCGATGTAGAGATGATACAACGACGCTCATCTGCATCACTACCGTTAGACATTGGGAGACGCTCAGTGTGAATGAAGCGGAAGCCCATGAATGTAGTTACACTACCTTCAGCGAGTGACTTGCGAACTGCGAAGTCAGAGCTAACAACCTCAGTAATGCCGAGTAGGTCATCAAGCTGCTTTGCGGAAACAAAGCAATTAACAATCTCATCTTGATCAATAGCGTGCAGCTTTAGCATAGTGCGACGAGCTGCGCGAAGTTTAGCAAGAGTAAGACCAGAACTAGCAGTACCGAAGTCGCCACCAACACAGAAACCTTCAGTTTCTCCAGTGGCTTTTTCAAAGTCACCTGCAGTGTCAATATCTCCAGCAGACTTGTTGCCCACTATGATCTTAGATTGATTTTCGAGAGCTTGACCAGCTACGAAGGTACGAGTAGTACCACCAGACTTACCAACGTAAGCTTCACCGAAGAACTTGTCGATGATGATGTCGTCAATCTTACGCTTACCAGATGCGAGAAGTGCTTGAGTGTAAGCATTCATTGGATCTGTAAGTACGCGTTTTAGATCTTTCTCATCAACATACTTGCCAAGCTCATAGTCTTTAAGACCAATGCGACGGCGGTCGTGAGTAATTTCACTGTTAGGATTGTCACCATAACGAGTAGCATCTTCAGTCATCGCTTCGGCTACGCCGACACGATCAAAATATTGAAACTCTTCGTTTTGGGACTCTTGTTCGAAATAAGGCTGTAGTTTAGACTCGCTTTGCTGGAACGCTTGTTCGAAACCAGCTTTGTAAGCCTGTACATAAGCATCATTGATAGTGATACCACCAGCAGGTGTACCAGTTTGTGCCATATAGGCAGGATCAGAATATGCCATAATAAATAATAAATAAGGATTAAGTTTAAGTAGAAGTTTGCTTTTCGACGAGCTACCCTTTCGGACTCTTCTAGTTTTACGAAACCAACGGCTTTCCAAAGCTGTATTCGGACCTAAAAAAGGCTACCCCAATATCACTGGAATAGCCTTGTTTAGAGAAGTTGTCAAGTTAAATTACACGGTTGGATATAACTTGTTGTACAAATTAGCTCGTTTATCTAACAATTCTTGACGCTTAGAGCGATCTTTCATGTTCAGACTTGATGGATCTGCCATAATCAACGAAGCATGACCTTCGTCGATCTCAGAAATCTGAGCCTTAATACCATGAGTATTTTCGTTAGCAAAGCCACTAGCTGGATTATTATCAGCCATAGGTAATGTATCACCTGATACCTCAGCTAGTCGATGGAATAGCTTCAGTACTGCTGGATGATTGGCAACGATTGGATCAGACTCAACTAATTCTTTGATCTCGGGAATCTCCGTAGACATTGCCTCATATGCTTGGTTAGCTAAGGCTAGATTAGTATTGTACTGATCGCCCCACTCTAATTGCACTGCCTGACGTAGATCACTCACTTTAGTCTGGTACTGCTCATTGGTTTGAGTCTCACCATCTACAGTTAGGTTTACGTAGCGATTATACAAGATATCAAACTGTTTCTGGGACAGTCCCATCTCTGCTGCGAAATCAACAAGCTCTTGGGCTTGCTCATCAGGCATTTGATACGCTTCGCCATCCTCTGAGCCTAACTCGGGGATTGAGTACTCATCATCTTCTGGACGAAGCTGATCGAAGAAACCATTCCACTCCTCATCACCCCAATCTTCCTGCGGTGCTTGAAGTCGTTTAGTTCCTAGTGCACTCTGTGCGTTAACTAATTGATTCGCTAAGGATGTTAGATCCTTGGTATTTTTAATAGTATCGTTACCCTTGAGTTCATCTGGTAATGACTCGTAGAATTGCTGATACGTATTATCTTCCACAGGCTGTTCGGTAGCTGGTTCTTCAACTCCGCCACCCAGACCGCCTGTAGGTTCTTCGATTACTTCTTCTTCAGACATTTTTCTTTTGCTCCAACTCTAGTTTGTTGATTAATTGCTGAGGGTCGTCTTGACCAATCAGCGTGAGAAAACTCATAGCTAAACGTCTGCGTCCTTCGCACTCGCGAAGTTTAGACTCCTCTGCGTGGAAGACTGGCTTGGTGACGTGGCACTCACGCAACAACACCTTAAAGAACCTCGCGCCTTGGGGAGTCTCTAATATATTGATAAGATCATTACGAAGCTGCGACTTTTCTCGCAACCTCTGCACGGAATCTAATAAACTCATATTATATGTTCAACAGCTGACCCACACCTTCGGGATCAATCTGTTTAGCCTCAGCAACATCTTTAAGTGCCCCAGTAATTTGAGGAGCTGCTTGAGCTTGCATCATTTGTTGTTTTTGTTCGTTAGCTTGGTTAATTTGTGCTTGAACCTCCTCAGCCGATTTGACCACCGCTGGGTCAAGATTGCGATATTTAGCGTAGCTCGCAAGTAACGTCTGTTCGTCAATAGCACCCATAATCTCAGGTTTAACCTGAGCAAGAGGAGCGATATCTCGCATAAAGGAACTAATATCTGATAGACGTGTCGCATATTGGGATTGGGAAGCTGGGCTAGAAAAAGTAATTTCTAACATACCACCATTCAACGACTCTGGTCTCTCAGGTAACTGACCTTGACGTTCAAGTAGCTCAAAGGTTGCTTCGATTGCTGGAGCTAGATATTCAGTCTCCATACGATTTAGCAACGGTGCTAGTTGGTTCAACATCTGACCACGCACGTCTTGGATCTCGGTAACACTCTGACGTTCCTTCTTTTCTTGACGTATGATTTGATCGACAAAGAATGAACGGTTGATGCTATCACGATACATCCGAATCATTTCCATTACATACTGTGGCTGATTACCTGCCAAGATCGGCGAAGGTTTCTCAGAGCCAGCTTCATGGAACATAATCTGACGTGACCCGTACTTCATCGGAAGCATGATGCTGTCTTCTTCTGCAGTAAGGGTTGGGAAGTTTAAATACTCAGCAGAGATCAAGGCTTCCTTGACCATCTTGTTGAGCGCACGGATCTGAGACAAGCATGAGAATGCTGGTCCACGTCCGTATACCTCGTCTGCTAACTTAGACCAACGAGGTACTAGGAAAGTAAAGTAACTAGATCCGCTCTCTTCAATGACATCTTTTAGAGATGGACTCCAGTAAGTAACCTTGTATGGGCGACCTTTGCCAACACGTCCGCCCTTCTTAGCAGCTGGATCGTTGTTCGGCTCGATTGTATATACAAGTTCAAGTTTGTTGTGAACGGACATCTCCTTGTTGAATCCGTCCATGTCCGCAATCTGCGGAAAGGCTTGAAGCATCTGACGTGCTGTCTTATAGCAGCGGTAATGTACTGTGTCTACATTACCAAACTGATCTGTATCAAAAAATACATCAGCAAGAGGACGAGCGCGAAAGTTAACCACTCCATCGACTTCAGTAATCTGAACAGGAGCAGTACCATAAGCCCCAATATCAAGGAAACACTCGTGGCTTGTACTATAAAACTGTGATTTAGGTAGACTAAATTCATGAAGAATTCTGTCTGAGACTTGCTGAAGATAGGCAAGTTCATCGCTACTGAGTTGTCCTGATGGTTTGTCTGTTACTTTTAAATAAAACCAGCGATCTGATTTAGGTACTAGATTTGAGCTAAGACCGTTCGCAAACATCTGATTACACCACACCGCAGTGTCATCGTAGATCTCACGAGAGCCATCATCTTGGAAAGGGGTATGCCCGTGATCAAACTTGTTGGAGTTTGGACGGACATACTTTTGCGCATCAAGAAACATGTTATCAAGGTGAGACCTCAATAACTTTAATTCTTCATAACGCTGACGTAATGTTTTAACCATACAAGTTACCACCGCCACCTAGAGGTGAGCGACCTTGCGTCTTATTGTTCTGCTGATTAGCACGACGTGGCAATACGCTACCCATACCAAACAACGATCCAGTTGTCAGTCTCCGAGTCGGCGTCTTCGCTTTTGCGATTGGCTGACGTGCCACAGGTGCTGGCGGAGGAGGCGGAGCTGGAGGTGCTGGAGGCGGAGGTGGTGGCTTAGGTCTGCTGCCCATATTTAGATATACGTTTAAAAGTTTCCCATTTATAAAATTTAAATGGAGAGTCGGTGTTCATCTTGTGATATCTGCAAAATTCTATCCTGTCAAGCGGAAAAGGTGCAAGTTCTAAGAACTTAGTTACAGTATACTCTGGATTCCTGTGGGCTGCATAACACACATGCCAGTATAGCCCCTCCTCATCTTCCTTGACCATACCAAGCAAAAGATAATCGGGACCCCCGAAAAAATATTTTTGTTCGCCGTTAGGGGAATCCACTATCTCCTTGAACAATGCTCCGAAGTCCTGACCCTGAGTATTGTACAGGACACAGGCTTCATCATACATTGACAGTCTGTGATACTCACCAATTGAGAGATTTGACTTGGTACTCATTCGTATTCTTGCGCTTCTCGAAGTTGGGCTGCTTTAATCCTACCGCTAATGTACGGAAGGCGTCAGCCCCGTGCGAGTTCTTGTCGTGAACTGGTGTCTTGCGGAACACACCACGTGAACTGTCAAAGTCTTTATGGTATCCCTTGAGAGCCTCAAGTCCTGCGTAGCATTCATTCTTAGAAAACCAGCATCGGTTTAGCATGTTACGCACGGCTTCGATGCCATCTATAATCGACAGCTTCTTAACTGTCGTAAACTTGAGCCCCAGACTTCTGGCGGTCTCAAGTCGTGACTTACCTGTGCCCAGCTCGCGCACCTTAATATCGTGCGGTGCGTAGTGCTTGCCGTAGGTCACGTCCTTCTGGTTCGACCATGTATGCAAGTACCTTGCGTAGTGTGGTAGACCTTCGCCACTGTTCTCATAGTAGTGCACCACGCGGATCTCACTCTTGAACAGTTGCACAAACCAAATGGTTGTGGCGTCATCCATGCCCAAGTCCCACGCTGTGTGCACTGGGAGTAGCGGATCTACCGCAATCGTTTCCACAACGCGCTTATCTTTATAAGCCTTGTTGATCTGCGATCCGTAGTACGCCCCTTCGACTGGCGTCTTGAATGAACACATGTACTCCGACTGGAATCGGGCTTCGTTGTTCAGTTCGCTGCGTGCCTTACGAATCTCATCGGCAGGTATCGCCTTTGTTTCCTTGACCGACAGGTGGCTGCTGAACCAGCTGCCCTCCGACTGAGCTCGCAGTAGTAGCTTGTAGAAATGATTCTCACCACGAGGCGTTCCGTTGAACAATGCCCAGCCTCCGTTCTCCGCTAGGATGGGGTTAATCAACTGCCACGCTGCTGGGTCGGAGATACTGTACTCCGAGAAAACTACACCGACGGGGTTCGCCCCCACCATTTTATCTGGGTCGTCAGACCCCATTAGTTGAATGACTGAGCCGTTCTTCAGGTGAATGCGCATCTCCTGCTCGCTCTTCTTCTCAACTATCTCCTTGGGAAAGTAGTCAATGAACTTCTTACCCTCACCTGTCATACCATTCCAAACAATACGTCTGGCTTGGTTCGCGTATGGCAGAACATACCAATACGTCCCTACACGCTGTAGAGCTTTGATCGCAGTGATATTGACACACGTCAAATCCTTTCCAGCACGTCTGTGCCATGCGACGACCGCACGAAGCGACCGTTTCTGTTGAGACATATATTTCAGTAGGCTGAGCTGATATGGTCTCGGCTCCCACCCCTGTGCAGGTATTCTAACACTCATTCACTTCGTCGTCATCATCATCCACCGCTTCTTCCCACTCCCACTCATCTTCGTTGTTAATAGGGTTAGCACCACCTGAGACGTAGACGTCATGGTAGCTCACCGCATTCTTCAAGAGAGACTGAGCTGCGTAGGGGTCGCTGAATCTTAGATCATATGACATTGGGTCTTCTTCCATAGACGCGATTATTACATAGTTTCGGCAGTGTTCGCCGAGTATTGCTTTTGCGTCATCTATGGGGCTGTTATTCATTTTTATCCTCGTCACTAATAAACTCATCATATTCCTCGTCGTTGTCAATCACCTCTGCGTCCACAATATCTTTCAGCTGACTCTTCGTCACTGCGCTGTAGTCCACAGTCATGATCTTCATCTCGCCAGTTATATTCTGCTGGACGTCCACACTCTTAAGTTTTGGCTGCGTGTAACTCGCCAACTCCTTCCAAATTGCAATCCTCTCCTTCACGGGAACTTCCTCATCTGCTGTGAAGTTCATCAGCTCCTCGATGGGGTTGATCCCTCTCTCTGCAAACATAGCCAAAAGTGCCTTACGCTGCTGAGCTGGAGTAGGGGCTTTGCTCATCATATCAAGAAACTGCTCCTTGAGCGTCAGCTCCTTCTCAACTTTTACCAGCTCTTTCTGAGCGACCTTCATGTCTTCTTCTGCTTTCATACGCTTACGATGACATCGAGATCTCTTCGCTGCCTGTTGCTTGATTACCTGCTTCGGCTTCTTGCCAGAAGCATACGTTCGTTTATCTGTGACCTTAACGGTGCTTTCGTCCACCATTTACATATGAATCTTTGCATACGCCGTGTCAAGTACAAAAACACGTGGTACACTTGGAACACCTATGGAACACTTTTTTTGGGTGGGTGTACCCAATTCTATTATATGAATATTAAGGACTTACAGAATCTGGTACACAAAGTACACTTTTTTCTGGGGAAAATTATTTTTAGTTTATGTCTCTTGAAAAAGTGTACCTTCTGTTCCAAATTACGTAAGTCGTTGATAAAGCTACAGACTTATGAAACTGAAAAGTGTACCACAAAGTGTACCCTAGGTGTACCAAGTGTACCACAATTGCCTAATACCTAGGGGCTATACCTCATTAATTCCTCAAAAATCGAAAATTGGATACGCAGGTAGGGACTCCTCGTGTGTCTCCGATGCAGTCCCCCCATGTGCCCCCCGATCCAAAGTGCCGTGCACCTCGGGTCGGAGCACCTGCAGTACACGATTCGCGGAACAAAGCTACATGCACCACCAGTCCACCGACCCTACGCAACACCGACCTCGGCGGGATAACGTGTTGGTGCTCAGTATCTTACATCCGATTCGCCATCGCAACGCAGGAAGTTGCCCACTTCAAGACCCTATCGGCGACACAAACCAAAAAACCAGCCCTCCAAAAAGATCCGAGGACTGTTGCCAACCCTCCACCTCATGGCTTATCCGACGATGGACGATTCGCTGTCCGTTCACACCCATCCGAGTATCTCGGCTCTGACCGACCGCCATCCTTGAATCCGCGCACACCCCACGCCATGCAGTAAATCGCCATCCACGCCACGAGGACTAGCGAGCCTCAACGGGCTGGTTGCCGGCAGTTCAAACAGTATGCTGTCGGTCGCTCTGAGTCACGAATGTTTCATTGGACATTTGCTCATGTTACTATTTTGCTGGAACCTTGGTTTTTTTGATCAACGTGCTCTATAAATCCTGTAAAGGTAGAATTTTCTGAGAAGCGGTGAATAAAGCTAATCGTTGTCTTGTGACGTATGTCCAGTAACGTAGCCACCCTTCAGTGAATCGTATTACGATTCGTGGGAAAATCTCCACCTTGACAGGATTTCCTTAACGAGCACGTTGCTCAAAAAGAACCAAGAACCACAGTAAAATAACGTAACATGGCAAATGTAACCAAAGAAAAATCCGCACCTCAGATCAACTCGTCAGCATGGACTGTTATGTCCTGCCGTCAACCAGCCGCTGTTGAGGACTACGCGCTAGTCCTTCGCAGCGAGTCTGGCGAATACTGCAAGTTGTGGGATGCACACGCCTTCAAGCGTGGCGCAACGGTCACAGTCGAGACAATCGTTTGGGAGAACGGTTACAGCGACTCGTTCATCATCGGATAAGCTCATCGAGCTGGGGGTTGGCAACAGCCCTCGGCTCTTTTTTCCGCTAATAAATAAAAAACAAAACAAATCAATATATACTACTATGCAAAACAACACATATCCTTACATAATCAGCTACCAAGTAAAAGATAATCCAGACTATGACTACGAAGAAGAATTCGACACTATTAAACTGGCTATGAAACGAGCAATGTTTATTCAGAACATGTTCGACGTAGACGGTATAGTAACTGTATCGGATAAGACTGGCGCGTTAGTTGAAGTTGGGTAACCCAAACCAAAACATACTATGAATCCAGAAATCATAACGTATATCATTCTCGGACCAGTCGTCACAGTCTATCTAGGATTGTTTGTATATCTCTTTGTTAAACTATACCACACAACCAACAAATCCAAGTACACTAGCAAGTACGTGGATGAGGGTCGTGATCTTGATCAACACTGGTCGAAACTAAAATAATCAATTTATACCCGTATCAGTACGAGCTCGCTTGGGTGTAGCTCGTACTGTTACGGGTTACAAATTCACATCAACACAAAACACATATGTACAATAAAGAATATATATCCTCACTAGTAACTGATATCCACAATACCGAACGGTATTCTGTTGAAAACAAAATGCTCTGGCGCAATCTGTACTCATCGGCTCGTCAACACGCTCGTCACCTGCAACGCGACACTGCAGATACCGTGTTCGAGCGTGAGCCCGACGACACAATGGTTCAGATAATCGTTGATCAATGGCTTGCTGACAATGAATCCAGCTACCAAGCTCATTCCAATCCCAAAGATGATCGCCAAGTTGGTGACATGTCGTGTGTACAAGCTATGGAAAGCAAAGCCAAGCAAGATGCCATCGACGCCATCCAAGAGATATTCGGCAAGACCAGCTTCAACAACGCACTACGCATTGCAGTTCGTGAGCAACTTTATGATCAAATCGCTGGCTCATCCCCACGACTTGCTGAGTTTCTGTGTCACGCATCTGACCAATGGCTTTCTGATAACGCAACTGAAATAGTAGACAAATCAATCAAGTACACCAGTTGCGATATCACGACATACACACAGTTCGGAGAATCACATGAGCGTAACAACCTCACGTTCCTCGAACACGAATCACTGAACGATGCGGACCAACAAGCTATGCAACGTGAGTACGATGAATCGTTCTATCAATCACCTGAGTGTGATCCTGATGATGCACGTTTCCTCGGCACACCACCCAAATCAGACAGCTGGGAAGACAAAATGAAATCCGACTACCAAGATCGCGGACGTGGATCAGGCGGTGTTCTCGGTGGTCTCTACACAGAGTCTCGTCCAGAACCAACCTATCGCACACCTGATCAAAAGCGTACACTGCGCAAAACATTGTTCAGTAGCGACAACGAAGCGGATGCGTTGCTTGGCGTTTATGTGACCGTCGGCAGTAACGCTGACGCACGTAACCGTCTCAAACAACGTATCAAACAAAAGTTCAACGCAAACTAAAATGGAATTCGTCTTATTCTCATTCTTCTCAGCAGTCGGCATTGTCCTTGTGTTCACACGCACAATCGGACTCCGCCGAACGCTCAAGATACGCAAACCACTAGATGTGGTATCAACCTTCGGACTACCCATACTATTTATGGGTACGTTCGCAGGGATGATTACTGCGTTCTTTACTGGACTTTGGATTACACTAATTACCAGTGTACTCCAACTGTTCGCATGCACACCGAAATGGGCTCGTAGAATCTATCATGATGAAGAAACGAGCAATACAGACAATGCTAGTGGCTATTGTCCCTCTCGCCCTAGACGTAATAAAGTGCGCCCTCACTAGATATACGTATAAGGTTCTAAGAGATGTTGAACGTCGGCGACAACCCTAGCAACAACGTGCCCCTGTTCCCAGCTGGAGCAGGGGCACACAATTTATACTATGGATCTAAATCTACAAGGAGCACTTGACCAACTTACGCCAATCGAGCGTAACATTCTATACCTGCGGTATGGTCTTGACAACGGTAATCCTACTACTCTCGAAGAGATCGGTGAGGAGTACGGTATTACTCGTGAGCGTATACGTCAGATAGAAGCAAAAGCATTACGTAAGCTTCGCCACCCTGACATGGTACGTATCATTATCAAAGAAAAACAGCCCCCTCACAAAAGCAAGGGGGCTGTACACAACAACAAGAATACGAATAACAATAAACAACACCGAGTGGATGGGTTGTAGCGTTAATATGTTCTTCAAAATGATTTCTGTCAAACACTTTCTCGCTCATATGAGCACAACACAACAACAAACCCAAATATACAATGGCTAATGTAACAATCCGCTACGGTCTTACAAACTCTGTAACTCGTAGCTTCGACGAAGGCGTCACTGTCGGTGACGTACTCTCGGATCGCTCGATCCGCATGGCACTCTCAGCTCCAGAAGCTGTAGTTGCTGTATCCAACGGTGAGACACTCTCATCGACCAGCATGATTGAGAACTACGACTCAATCACACTTGAGCAACAAGCCTCAAGCAAAGCGTAACTTTCTACGTATACCGTAGAGGTTAGTAGTTAGTATATATCATATGTGTTACCTGTCACCTCATACGAGGTGGCAGGTTTTCCTTTATTATTATGTCCGATCCAATCACACAAGAAATCATACTGCAGCCAGACGGCAACTTCTACAAACGTACAGTTGTCACTACGCTGCTCAAATCACAGGCTGATGCTGTACAACGTGTAAAGTCAAAACCTGCTTTCCATGTTACAGACATACCTGTTGCGCCTAATACACTCATCGCATCGTTCACTGGCAGTGACAAACATTATCTGTTCAGAGAAGTACAGTTCTTCCCGTTTCGTGGTGCTTTGCTACGACCAAACGACGAAGGCAGTTATCGCATGAGTATTACTGGCACACCGTTTAGTAGACACGACGACAACGAAATCCAAACTCAAACCTTCAACGAAGGCAAAGGCTTACGTTGGGAACCTTACGCAGCTGGTGGATTTAGAATGTTTTACATGTTTACACACAAATACCACAAAGGCTTTGTCCAAAATTTTGGTAATCCTTATGTATTCCTGTACCATCCAAACCTAAAACATTCGTACATACCCAATCTGCCCAATGTATACGACAGAGGTCAAATCTGTACAGGTGATGACTTCACAGCCGAAGAAACAACGCTACACAAGCTATTAGCAACCAACGAAGTCGAACTCAACAATAGTTATTGCAACAATGACTTGCGTATGAGTACTGACGCAGAAGCTCATTTCATTAAATACAATAGCAATGGTGGTACTGAAACAATCGCTGATGAGTACATGCCAAAGGATGGTAAAGGTAATTTCTTCTTTATACCACCAAACCTTGAACCAATCTTAGAATTTACATCATGGCTGAACAACACGAAACGCTAACTGAAGTACTAGATACGTGCCCACCTGTTCTCTCTAATGCACACCATTATGCATCAAATCTAAACAGAGAAGGACGACGTAGTATTCTTCAGTACTGCGACTCAATCAAAGGCGAAGAAAGTCACCAACTAGATACGTACGAGATTCATCACGGGCTCAGCCCAAAAGAACTGCGCACGCTACTCAAGATTGTTGCCAAGGATTTTCCAGATTGTGGTCGTAAGCGTGGTGCAATCCTGCGCTACATCAAAGCGTTTATGCCTGAAGAAAATACTGACAACCGTAAACTATACAATATTCTCAATGAAACCTAAACTAAATGCAATCATTATCGGTGCTGGTGGTGTTACATCATACATGCTACCTGCACTCAAGAACAGTTTCGACTTGAAGCTCACACTGTTCGACGGCGACAGATTGGAAACACACAATCTTGACCGCCAGTTGTTTCGCAACAACCAAGTAGGCGAGTACAAAGCTCGTGCACTCATGAAGCTGTACAACTTCCGCAAAGGCGAAGGCACTGCGGTATCAGATTACTTCGTACCCGAGATACTTGACACTGAGTACAAGTTCTTCTTCGGTGACTGCGACATCATCATCTGTTGTGTAGACAATCACCCAGCACGCAAAGCGTCTATCGACGCTGCGATTCAATACAACAAACCAATCCTTGTATGTGCTAACGAGTACCACACAAGTCAGGCATTCTACTATGATCCCAAACTTGTGCGTGACTTTCCACACATGCATCCGTACGCACGCTACCCAGAGATTGCAACTGACCAATCAGGCAGTCCTCTTAACTGTCAAGGCATGGCACTTGAATCTGATCCACAGCTTGCTATTGCAAATCAAGTAGCTGGCTCACTTGGTAACTATTTGATCTGGCTCTGGCACGGCATGGAACGCGACGAACACGTCGAGTATATGCCTTGTGAGTTTCAATCAACCTTCTCACGGTTGCAAACTATTACAGTTGGCGACCTATCAAAGTTAGAAAGTAAATCAGCGTAATGGTTATTCACGACAACAAAGTATACGAACAAGTAACCACTGACTTGTTCACGGTGTTCAAAGAAGTTGAAACACCAGCAACAAACAACATTGTACCTGAGTTTCACGGCAAGCCAATACCAATGCGTATGTGGCATGACATCATGCACTGCATGAAGCAGACTCAGGATGAGTTCAACTCCGAAGCACTTGTGTTCTTGTTCTACAATGCAGACAGTAATCAACCTTGGTCGTGGTGGCTACCACCGCAACAAACCAACGGCATGACTGTCAAGTCGTTACCTAACGACCCTGAGTACAAGAAGCAACGTGCAGAGTACCCAGACCTTATGCTCGGTACAGTGCACCATCACTGTACAAGCTCAGCGTTTCAATCAGGCACTGACGAAGCTGACGAAGTAAACCGTGAGGGTCTACACTTTACCATCGGTCATCTTGACAAAGATAAAGTTGACGTACACTTCCGCATGTCACTCGGTGGTCAATGTGTTGATATGGATGCACATACGTACATTGAGAAAGTACCATCACCGTTCAAGAAGAACGCTAAAGTATCTGATCAAATATACAACGCAGTTGTTAACCGTATGACTCAAGACGCAATGGTTGTGCACAGTCCAGAAAACAAAGACTACTCACATCTATTTGATAACATTCACAAGCCCACAATAGGTTACAAGAATAACAAAGTTACAGGACTAGGTGCTGTAGCTTGGGATGACCGTGACGACTGGTGGGACAAGCAATACTACAAACCCACAACCAAACGTAAAAAAAACTCGCACGAAGAGGTCGCTGATGACCTACTGACTGCATTCCTTACAGATTATGAATATGAAGACTGCCTTATCAACTATTACAGCTATCTCGGTGATAACTCATCTAGTCAAAGACTTACAACCTCAAACTTGGACGAAGAAGTCATTAAAGAAGATATCCTCAAAATGCTCGTCGATGACCACTTCCAAGCCACTACTGAGGGTAAACAAATGCTTAAAATCATTGAAGCATTTTGCGAAGAACAAAAACAATTCGGTGTTGACACAACCATTGCAGACATCCAGCATGGACTCTCAATACTCAGCATTGAAGACGGAAGCACAGTTCAATACATGGATCAGGAAGCAGTTCTATGAGCATACGAATGGAAAAGTTGTTATACAGCGTATCGAAAATACTACGTCTAACGGAGTACCTGATATCTTGGTTATCTTGCAAGATCGAATATTGCTTATTGAGAGCAAGTTTGAAGTTGGAAAAATACGTCCTGAACAGTCAGCGTTCCAGATCAAATGCAACGAAGTCATCAAGAACAGCATCAACAAATGCATCACGCTCACAGCCTACCCGAAGACCAACAGATTTGTAATGAGGAGGTTTGATGCGTCCTGTATTAATGACAGCGGTGTCGAAGACCCATGCCCAGTAACCTTTGGCATGACAAAAGAAGGTTTCAACGACTTTTACAAATACATTTCACAATAACTTTGAGCACACAGGTAGGCACGCTCGATCTGCGGTTTCTAACCAACATGATCCGCAAGACCTCCCTTTTCCTCAGCTAGCGACTCTGTACGGCTAGTTCCCACTGTACAGACTGGACGACGACTTGGATCCCATCAGGTAGGTTGCATCATATAGTCCATTCCAGATAACTGGTTAGCCCCTTCGGGGGCGACCCAGCCAATTTATAATTATGTCCAACACAAGTAAATCATCATCATACAAACAATACATAGGTATAGACCCAACATACCAAATAGGTCACAGATCTTCTAGCAAAGAACTGTACGACATGATAGATCGTAGAGCTAAAGAAATACTCGATGCTGATGTATGTCAGGAATACAAAGAGATTGTCAAAGAAGGTGAAGACAATGGCTTAATAAGAAACTACGATGCTCGTGACATTGAACTGCGAATGCAGTCAAAAGAGTGGAAACAAGTAAACAAAACAATACGAGAAAATGAAGCTAGAAACAATATGGCAACTGATAGCAATCTTAATTCAGATTGAGAGTGGAGGTAATGACTTAGCTGTTGGTGACGACGGCAAAGCACTTGGCTGTCTCCAGATCCATGAAGCTTATGTCAAAGACGTAAACAAAATCTGGGGCACAGATTACAAACATACTGATGCTTTTGATAGAAACTTAGCTACAGAAATGTTTATTTTTTACACTAGCTGGTACGCAATCAAGATGGAAGATAAGACTGGTCGCAAAACAACCTTTGAAGATCTTGCCCGTATCCACAACGGTGGACCCAACGGTTGGCAAAAAGAATCTACCAAACCATACTGGAATAAAGTTAAACAATATTTAAAATAAATGCTACAACCACCCCTCTTCGCACCTGAATCAAACTGGCGTCCACCTGCTGTACTGCCTCAGTTTGGTAAAGTCATTGCAGTTGACTTAGAAACCTGCGACCCTGACCTCAAGCTATACGGACCATCATACAAGCGTGGAGCTGGTAAAGTAGTTGGTATTGCTATAGCAGATGAGCATCAAGAAATATATTTACCTATCGACCATTTCGGTGGTGATAACCTAGATAGAAACATTGTATTAGCATACGTGAAGCGAGTACTTACAAACAGTGCTGAAGTTCTGTTTGCTAATGCTGCATATGATCTCGGCTGGCTTGAGACCTTAGGGGTAGGTGTCTCTTGTCCAGTCCGAGACATACAGATTGCAGAAGCTCTGATTGATGAGGAGCAGTTCTCATACAGTCTAAACAATCTGTCAAAGAAATACTTGGACAGAACTAAGTTTGAAGATGAACTCAAAAACGCTGCACAAGCATACAACATCGACCCCAAAGCTGAGATGTGGAAACTACCTGCACGATATGTAGGCGAGTATGCAGAGATTGATGCACGTAACACTTGGGACATCTACCAATACCAAAAGCCCGTACTGCGTGAGCAGGGATTGTGGGACGTGTGGGAGCTTGAATGCAAGCTTACACCTGTACTTGTACACATGACAATGAAAGGTGTGCCTGTAGACTTAGACAAAGCAGAACAACTAAACAACCAACTTATACTCAAGGAACAAGAACTAAAGAAACATTTTCAACATATAGATATATGGTCAGGTGCTCAGCTTGCTAAGCACATAGAAGGTCTTGGTCTTGTTGTACCTAAGACTGAGAAAGGTAACCCATCCATATCAAAAGACTTCTTAGTTAACTGCGACCACCCAGAAGTTAAGTTGATACACGAAGCACGAAGTATCAACCGACTCAGGAAAGTGTTCATTGAAGACACCATACTAAAACAAAACTATAAAGGACGAATACATGCCGACTTCAAACAAACTGCATCAGACTCTGGTGGCACTCGCTCAGGGCGGTTATCTTCAGCGAACCCAAACATGCAACAAGTACCTAAGCGAAGTGATATCGGTAAAGCTATCCGAAGTCTCTACCTCGCAGAGCCCGACAAACTCTGGTGTAAAGCAGATTACTCTTCCCAAGAACCACGTCTCCAAGTCCACTATGCGCTTATTGGCGAGTTCAATCGACCACTCCCAAAAGCTCAGGAAGCTCTAGAAGCCTTTGAGCGTGGTGAAAAGTTATACACATTCTTTGAAAAAACAACTGGATTACCCTATGACACCTGTAAGATGTTATGCCTAGGTATTAGTTATGGTATGGGTATGAAGAAGATGGCTAAGACATTGGGCATATCCGAAGAAATGTGCCAAACAACCATGCGTAAATTTAATTCAGAAGCCCCGTTCCTCAAGATTCTGTACGACAACGTAATGAACCTTGCAAGCTCACGAGGCTACATCAAAACAATTATGGGACGTCGTGCTCGCTTTGACTTCTGGGTCAAAGAGTTCGGTGACTCACCAATCAAAACTTTAGAAAAAGCAAAACAAAAGCATCCTAACTCCGCACTCTTCCGTGCATTTACCAGCAAAGCATTGAACAGACTCATCCAAGGCTCAGCAGCAGACCAAGCAAAAAAGGCTATGGTAGATGCTTATGACGCTGGATTTGACATGCGGTTACCAGTGCACGATGAAATTAACTGCATGGTTAATTCTGAAAAGGAGAGTTTGGACTTGAAATTGATCATGGAGAATGCTATACAGCTCAAAGTACCAGTTATTGCAGATATTGATTTAGGCAAGACTTGGTGCTAACAACAATATGGAAGAACAAGACATACTAGAAGAAGCCTTGACTATTACTCAAGGTGATCGACAAGAAGATTACGGAGACTGCAAAGTAGAAATGGATAGAGTAGCTACCTTGTGGTCAGTAATCTTTGACACTGAGGTTGACGCCAACCAAGTAGCACTAGCTATGGTAGCGTTAAAAATAACAAGACAACTAAACAAATCCAAACGAGACAACTGGGTGGATATAGCTGGTTATGCTCGTGTTGGGCATTTAGCAACAAGATAACAATGACAGACAAAATATTAGAAGAAAGCAATGTAATACCCATTGCAGAAATAGACGGTATTGATACTAGCGGAGTCGAAGCAGATGACTTGGCTACTCTCAAGGAGTTAGGAGTTACTCTTAACGACTTAGATCAAAGTATAATGGGAGCTGAAGTAGCAATAAGTGACCTCAAAGCTAGACGTAAACAAGTAACTGAGGAACTTATACCCGACCTTATGAATAAGGTTGGTCTTAAACTTGTACAGCTTGAAGACGGAACTAAGATCAAAGTGGATGAGTTTGTTGATGCTCGTATCAAAGACGCAAACACTGCGTTCGACTGGTTACGTGCAACCAACAACGAGTCTATCATCAAGAATCAAATCTCAGTATCACTGGGACGAGGTGATGATGCTAAGGCTCAAGAAATACTTGGACTTTTAAAAGATAAGGATGTGGACGCTGATCTTAAGATTACCGTGCACAACCAAACTCTCAAAGCTTTCTGTCGTGACGCACTGGATAACCCAGAGCTGGCAGAATCGTTACCTCGTGAAGCCTTTGGTATCTACCAAGGTAAGCGAGCGAAAATAACCCACTAAAAAGAAAGAAAGAATCATGGCATTCGATATCACAACAGTAGCAGGACAAGGCACAGAGAACCTAGACTCAGGTAGCTCAGCTTTGCCCTTTATCCGCATCCTACAAGACCTCAGCCCTCAGCTGAAGAAACAAAAAGAAGAGTATGTAGAGGGCGCAGAGTCTGGCGATCTATTCTTTGCTAAATCGCAAAGCGTAATCGACCAACCTGCGGAGATTATCCCTTGTTACACTAAGTCCATCTACACCGAATGGGTTCCCCGTTCTAAGGGTGGCGGTTTCAAAGGTAATCATCCACTGACCATCGTAAGTCATCCCGACTACGAAAAGGGACGTGAGCGTCAATACGACGAATGGCTGGGTGAGAACGAACTTAAGTTCACAACTTATTGGTTCGTCCTCGTCAAAATAAATGACACTTGGGAACAAGCTGTTATCCCATTCACCTCATCACAATTACGTGTTTCACGTAAACTAACGAGCGATATCAATCGTTTCCGTTATGATGGGATGGATGTGCAACCACCGCTATATGCTCAAGCTTGGCAACTCAAGTCAGTGCTCGAGACTAGCAAGAATGGTGATGACTACTTCAACTTCGAGTTCGTAGAGCCCCGTGTTCTCGACTTCGAAGCTGATGAAGATATCCTCACCATTGCGTCTGATACATACAAGAATGCATCAGACACTCCGTTATTGCAGACAGAAGATACACCTAAACTTGTAGCTTCCGAAGCTCTGCCATACTAGTTATTATCTGGTTTACCCTAGCCTCTCATTGAGGGGCTAGGGTTTTTTTGCCCTTATGATCCCAATCGCAGATTTAGCTTTCCGTTTCAACGATCTATTCGTATGTAACCCAGATGTGCACGGTCAAACGTCACTGACTGGCAAGACACGTGACCGTGACGGCAAAGCAGACTCCAAGTCTTTCCTAGTCAAAGCTCCGCTTACTACTGACATATGGGAACAACACCTCAAAGGTGAGAAGATTATTGGATGTACACCGCTTATCAACGAAGACCGTGTTCGTTGGGGCGTGCTTGACGTAGATGTATATCAAGAATCAAACACAATTGAAGATATACTCACCAGCGTCAAAGAACATAACTTACCGTTTGTCGTCTGCCGTTCCAAATCAGGCGGTGCTCATGTATACTTGTTCTTCTCAGAAGAAGTATCCGCAGCAAATGTAATCGACAAACTAAAATCATTTTCAGCTTTCTTTGGTCAAGGTGCTTGTGAGATATACCCCAAGCAACCAAAGATCGGCAACCGCAAGGACGACAGTAAGTACGGTAACTGGATTAACATGCCGTACTCTGGCAATCCCACACTACAATACGCATTTGATACTGACGGCAATGCACTCAACCCACAAGAGTTCTTAGAGTACGTACAGACCAAGACCCTGTCTATAGACAAGTTTAAAGAGCTAAGCGTCCCTACACTGGACGTTGAGGAGTTACCCGATGGTCCACCCTGCCTCAACTACATTTTCCAGAATAGGACGCAACACAGCGAATCTCGTAACATCACATTAGCTAACGTAGCTGTCTATCTCAAGAAAGCACAGCCAACTGATTGGAAGCACCTACTACCAAAGTTCAATCGTAAGTTTGCTGAGCCACTAGAAGACAGAGAGGTTGAAGCTATCATCAACTCCTACGGCAAGAAAGACTACAAATACCAATGCTCCAATCAACCACTCTGTAAATACTGCGACGCAAGCTTGTGTGGACAACGTAAGTACGGGATTGGACAAGAAGAGTTCTTACCCAACAATCGTTCACTTATGCAACTCAAGAGTGACCCACCCTTGTGGTTCTTGACGCTCGACAATGCAGAGATACAACTTACCACTGAGCAGTTCGATAACTTCAATCAGTTTAACCAAAAGGTTATGGAGAAGTTACTGTTCAAGTACCCACCAATCAAGCAAGACGACTGGGTCAAGCAACAAAACTTACTACTGAAGAATTGTACACAGATTGACATACCGTTCGAGATGACCCCTGTTGGTCAGTTCGTGGAGTATGTGTCTATGTTCTGTGCTAGTGCAAGTGACAATTCAAATGCAATCAAGAATGGACCAATCAAAGTTAACGGCAACTTTCTGTTCCGTATGATTGACCTCAAAGATTACTTGAGCCAGCAACGATTCAAAGAATTACCAGACAACAAAATACTATCATCTTTGAAACAAGTCCTCAAAGCTGACGCAACAATGCACACAATAAAAGAACCGATACGGCTAAAGGTACGCTGTTGGCGTGTACGTGAGGAGAACTTACGTATTGACCCATCGTCACCCATGCCCGACCTAGATGAGCAATCCGCATACTAATGAAACAATATTCGTAGCCAGTGCAGGTACTGGTAAGACATCCACTCTTATGGATCTACTTACCCAAGTACTAGACAAAGAAACATCTCCCAAAGATATTTGTTTTACCACGTTCTCAAAGACTGGTGCACAAGAAGCTATTGACCGTGCCCTAGTCAAGAATCCAGATTATCATATATCTGATTTCACTGGGTTCAGCACGCTCCACGCTTTGTGCTACAGGCGTATACCTCGTAAACAAATGCTTAGCTACCAAGATTACAAGCTGTTGGGTGAGCTATCTAGCTATCCAATCTCAGGCAGTGTAGCATACTCAAACAAAGATGGTATGTCGTACAACAACAATGCTGGTGACATCATTCTAACCTACGACAGTCTCAAACGTAACCTTAAAGCCAGCAGCGAAGATATACTCAGCTCACAGCTCAACGCTCGTGTTACACCCGAAGAGCTTGACCAGTTTACTGAATTCTACAGGCAGTTCCGTGAGCAGAAAAACAAGTATGACTTCACAGACCAACTTGAACAATATCTTGCCCAAGGCATACGTCCATACTTTGAATATGTATTTGTTGACGAAGCTCAAGACTTATCACCCTTGCAATGGGACGTCATTGACTTCATCAGCAAAGATGCCAAAGAAGTTTTTGTAGCTGGTGATGACAAACAAAGTATCTTCAAGTTTGCTGGCGGTGATCCATCATCGCTCATCAACAGACAAGGTAATCGTGTAGTCCTTGATACATCCTACCGACTGCCACAACCTGTACTTAATTACGCAGAACGTGTAGCTGAGCAGATAGAAGAGAAACAAGCCTACACAGTACACAGCCGTAAAGAACAAGGAAGTGTGCAGAAGATACACAGCATTGACGATGTAGACTTTAACAAAGGTACTTGGTTCTTACTCTGCCGTAACAAAGCTATGATTGAGATACTTGAGTGCGAGCTCATGCGTATTAAACAACTATTTGTATCCAACAGTCCTAACTCCTTGTTCAGTGAGAAACAAATTGAGAACATACTTATGTGGGAAGAACTACGCAAAGGTTACAAGTTCAAAGCACACAAGCTCAAAGTACTGTACAATGACTTTTTACCTACTGGCACTGCTGTTGCTCGTGGTTCCAAGAAACTTATTAACTCTATGCCCGATGCAGAACTATTTGACAAAGATGATCTGAAGAATAGTTTCGGACTTCGCACAACAGATAAGTGGGATAAGGTGTTTAAGCTCCCCGACCTAACAAGAGAAGTATTGCTCAAGGCAGAAGCTGAAGGCAAACTAGACAAAAGCAAAAATATTGAGATTAGTACAATACACGCTACCAAGGGTCGTGAGGCTGATAATGTAATTATCCTACCCGACATGACGTACACAACTTACAAAGGTATGCTTAAAGACCCAGACAACGAACATCGTGTATTCTATGTTGCGTGTACTCGTGCCAAACAAAACCTTTACATTCACACACCTGTAACTGACAAGTTCTATCAATTACCATGAAAATTACAATACAAAATTACGATGAGACAGCGTCACTTGAAGTGCCAGACGGTGCTTCTATAGATGACTTCAGAGATAACTTACTTAAAATCCTGCGCGTTATGTGGCTACCAGCAGAGGCTGCCGAGATCATGCGAGTCCATGACTGGGGTGAAGGTTACGCAGCTGGTCTTGCAAAAGGTAAGGTAGGAGACGAAGAATACTTATGATTTACAAAACCAAACCGCTAAAGCATCAGCAAGATGCAGTCGAACGATTCCATGACCAAGATTACGGTGCTCTGTTCTGTGAAATGGGTACAGGTAAGACCAAGATTGTCCTTGACATCTTACGTAACTCTACCGACCTGTTCGAGGCTGTAGTCATTGCACCCAATGGACTGCACCATAACTGGGCAATCAACGAGATACCTAAACACGTTGGCAGTTCAGACCTTGACCCTGTAGAAGTGTACTGCTGGAAAGGACCAATCAAGACTAAGAAAGGTAAACAAGAGTTTGGTAGATTTCTAAAGCCCGAGTCTTCTCGTATCTTTCTAATCAATGTCGAAGCCCTCCGTACTTCGTCGGGCTTCGAAACTACGTCTGCGTTCCTTGAGACCTGTGTTGGTCTTAAGCATATGATAATTGATGAATCTACTTGCATCAAAAATCCCAAAGCTTTGCAGACAAAACGTGTGCTTGACCTGTCAGCCTGTGTTGACCGTAGATGGGTGCTCAACGGTACACCAATTACCCAGAGCCCGTTGGACTTGTTTACACAATGTCGATTCCTAAGCAAGAACGCTATACCTTTCAACACCTACACGGCATTCAAACACTCATTTGCTATTGAGACAGTAGTCACAATGGGCAGTCGAGCGTTCCGTAAGGTAATTGGATACCAGAACCTAGAACAACTTACCAAGTTACTAGAACCATTCACACTAAGAATTGAGAAAAAAGATTGTCTCGATCTCCCCAACAAAACCTTCATGCAGCACGCTATTGAACTTACTCCCAAGCAACAGCGTGTATACGATAGCATGAAGAACGATTGTCTAGCACTGCTGGACAGTGGAGAACTCGTCACCTCCACCTTAGCCTTGACTAAGATTGTAAAGTTACACCAGATACTTACTGGCTTCGTGACTGACGACGACGGTACAGAACACGCCATTGAAAACAACAGAATAGCTGCACTCATGCAAATTGCTGAGACTACCCAGCCTCTGGTTGTGTTCTGTGCCTATAAATTTAACATCAAACAGATCAAAGAAGAGCTGACTAAGCGATTCCCAGAGAAAACCATTGCAGAGTATCACGGTGACGTATCTGACCGTGTACGTAATCAATCTGTACAGGACTTTCAAAATGGTAACGCTGACTTCTTCCTAGCCACTTCAGCTGGTGCTAAGGGGTTGACATTACACCGTGCATCCACAATGGTATATTACTCAAACAACTACAGTCTTGAAACACGATTACAGAGTCAAGACCGCATCCACCGTATCGGTCAAGAAAAGAAATGCACGTATATTGATCTCGTTGTGCCTCAAACAGTTGACGATGCCATTCTTAAACGTCTTGAGGAAAAGAAAGAACTTTCTAGCATGGTGCTAGACGACTTAATTCAAATTATTAAATGAATAAAATACCTGCAACAAACCGTTCCATGTTCGACCAATCTGAACACAAGATTCTTGAGCGTGGATTACATACAATGACCGTAGCTTGTGACGCACTAAGCGATCAAGTAGACTTACTTAAAAAAGAAATTCAACAACTTATAGCTGATAACTCTCAACTTAAACACGAACTAGCACGACATAAGGAACTTATATCATGAAAAAAGTAGACGTAGTTAAAAATTATATAGAAAAGTATCCCGAGCATGGCAATATGACTATTGCTAAGCTAATTGTAAAAGAACATCCCAATCTATACCCAACTTTAGAATCAGCAAGAAGTGGTGTACGTTATGCACGTGGCAATCACGGCAATACTAAACGTAGTCAAGCATCTCACCCACGACCTAATGGTAAGGCTGGTGAATACAAGATACCAAAGTCTCTAGTACCCAAGAAACGCATTGTACACATCCCAGACGGCAAGACACTGTTGTTATCGGACATACACCTACCATACCACGACATAGACGCTCTAGAGTGTGCTCTGGCTCACGGAGAAGGTGCTGACAATGTTATACTAAACGGTGATACTGTAGACTTCTACGCTACCAGTCGTTGGGAAACTGACCCTGACAATCGTGACCTAGCTGGTGAACTGCAAGCAAGTCGTCAGTTTCTTATGCATCTACGGGAACGATTCCCCGATGCCAATATATACTTCAAGATTGGCAACCACGAAGAACGCTGGGAGAAGTTCCTGTGGCGTAAAGCTCCCGAACTGTGCGGTGTACCTGACTTCAAACTTGAAAAACTACTACGCTTTGATGACCTTGACATCCAAGAGATCGGTGGTCGGCAACTTACAAAAGCTGGTGGTCTATGGATTATACACGGACACGAGTTCTTCAATACCTTTGACCCTGTAAACTTTGCACGTACTCTACAAGTCAAGACTGGTGTCTGCACTATTGCAGGACACAAACACAAAACAAGCCAGCACTCTGTCAAATCTATGGACAGTAATACTGTAGCTTGTTGGTCAGTCGGTTGCCTGTGTGACCTTGAGCCTGACTACATGCCAGTCAACCAATGGAACTTAGGCTTTGCTGAGATTACCCACAAGGGTAAGAAGTTTGAGGTAAATAACTACCGTATCATTGACGGAGTAGCTTATCGCTAACCAATCTTCAAAATACTTAGCGAAACATTTTGATAGTTAACTGAAGTAGCTGGTTCCTCATCCGCAAATATATCTACTGTTTGAGAAGATCCACTGGTTATAACAGTTGTATGTGATACACTAACATACTGAGTAAGACTACCTGTTTCATTTACTATAGAGGATGCTATAGCTGACCCATTGTGACGTAAACTAATAGTGTAATAATCAGCAGCACTACCATCCTCCTCAGCAAAAGAACCGCTAAAAGCTACCAAATACGTACCTGCGCCCAACGTAACCGTACCACTACTTACAGACCCAATATTACTTGAGTCAAGAGCTTCGGTAACGGGTATAACAGTGTCAGCAGCTGTACTCCCAGAAGCTTTTGTATAAGAAGCAACCTTAACTCCTGAAGCAGTAACAGCAGCATTTACAGCTGCACTAGTAGGAATACTGGTATCATTGTCTGTAGCAGCAATGCCAGTACTTTCAACGGTTACGGTTTTGCCAGCTAAGTCGCCAAGCTGTGTACCAACGTAGTCAAAAACACCGTCACTAGTAACCATGTTTGCTGATCCATTAGTCGGTGTGGTATCAGCACCCACAACAGCCTGTATGGCTGTATCTACTTGAGACGCTGTATTTGTTAGATTAAATGTACTCATAATTCTGTATTAACATTTCCACTTGCGTAATGCAAGTGCTTTTCGGGTAGGACGACCTTTGCTGTCTTTCATCGGACCCTTGACTCCGCCCATACGAGCACAGAACGACTTGCGTCGTCCAGCAGCCTTAGACCCACGTTTAACCTTACCAGTTACAGGAGCCTTTAGGTTGGCTCCTTCTTTGGCTTTAAAGTAGCGACGACCAGCGGCTGTTAAGCCGCCAGTCTTACTCTTGTGTTCTTTTCTCATTTACCTTTGTTAAGTTTTTTCATTAACTTATTAGCTGATTCTGGATCAGGTTTTTTTCTTGCAAAAGGTAAGGTAGCTTGTTTTTTAATAAACTTCTTACCTGCTTCTGTAGTCTTTCCAATCTTTTTTCCTTTTGGATCTTTATCATGAGCTTTAGTCCCACGAGGATCTGTAGCTCGCTTTACAAGAGCTTTAAATTTCTTTAAAGGCTTCTTTTTCTTAGATGGGCGACCTACTTGGCTACCGTATGTTCCTTTTCCTTCTGGCATAATAATATTGGGTTTGATTTATTTGAGTTTGATTTATTTACGTTTAATAGCTTTAACACGTCTAGGTGCTCCAGATGGTTGACCTAAACGTTTCTTCTGTGAAATTCTACTCCGCTTTTGTGCGGTTGTAAGTTCTGATGCAGTAGCAGGGGTTTTTGAGCTTACACGCTTGGATGGTCTGCAATAGGGTGTGCCTCTTTTTTCGCCCCCTTGTCGTCCGCAGGGCTTCCCCGATCGGACATCTACCCATTTTTCCTTGAACCATCTTTTCAGGTTCATTCCTGACTGTGTCTTCCTTACCGCCATTCACTTCCTCCTTGCTTTCATCTTCTTACCTCCAGTGCCGTAGTTAGCAGCACCTTTCTTACGACACTTAGCAATAGCTCCGCTTGCATAGGCAGAGGGGAATACACGGTAACGTGCTTTTACTTTATAATAACATGCGTCTTTAGGCATTACTTCTTTCTTTTGTTATGGAAGTCAAAGAGAACTTTAACCTTCTCAGTCAGGCTTTCAATATTGTAGTGCATCTTTGCAAGCACAATAACTAAGCCAATAAAACCAATAAACACAGGCGTCAGCGTAGATATAACTTGCATAAGATCGCTCATTTAACTTGAGATGATCCAAAATAGAAGCCGACAATAGCTAGTGCTGTCTGCCGTACTTCTGGTAAAATTACGTAACCCGTTACAGTTTCCCACTTAGCTCCCTTGAACAAACCGAACAAGAAACTAGTATCTTTCTGTACACTGACTCCAAAGTCTGTAAATGCCAACACGAATGGTGCTGCAATAACTGCAAACATTGTACTAACTACAATAAAACGTCTTATCCACGCTCCACTCTCACCGCCACGCTTATTAGCAGCATCCGCAGATGCATCGGCAACCTGTTGTTTCTTAATCGTCTGTTCAAACAAACGAGCTTGGTTTTGTGCTTGAGCAGCCATAAACTTCATAATGAAGCCACTGACTCCTCCGCCCAACATTGCTATAAGTTCTGGTGTCATTTGTTTAGTAGTTCCTTAATTACTTTTATCGCTGAAGATGCCATGTAAACAAAGGTAGCTACACCAACAGCAAAACCAAGTACCTCATTCACAGGTGTAAGCTCAATAGTAGCAAAGAAGCCAAACATTCCGATAAAAGACCTGTAAATTATATCATCCATTATACTTCTAGGGTTGGGAATGTTACTGAGTTAACAATAGCTCCTTGTTCTTCTTCTGTAAGTGTGTAATCAGATACCTCTAATGCGTACTTAGCTGAACCAACTAAAGGTTTTTTAGCAATCTTTGGATAAGTTATATACTTAGTGCCAGAACCAAAGCGATAAAAGGCTAGGTTTTGTGCCTGTCCTTCTGCCTCTGCTCTAGCAATTGCTTCTTCTTCTGTGGTATATAGTAAATACATTATGAAATGTCGTAGTACGTTTTGATGTTATTGTTTATGTCGGAAACGGATGCGGTTTGATCAGAAGCATAAACAATAATTTCTGATATGTTACCTCCCCAGTTACTCCCACCATTGTGACTTCCAATCCCACCTGCTGTTTGTGATGCATATAAGTCAACAGATGATACACTCACCTTCTCAACTCCATCAAGATATCCCTTTGCAGTTGAGCTACCCGCAACACCAGAAAACAAATGTTGTGCTTCATCGGTATCAGCCGCACTTGCAAGCCTATTGGATGATGGTGCAAAATTTGCTCCATAACTAAAATACCAACCATTAGTAGTTCGTGTAGGTAGATACCAACGTCTATTACCACCGCTTAACTTTGATAGGGCTAATCCAATTTGAGTACCTGATGAATAACCAATATTTTGAGAGACATTAAAAGAACTTGCACTATTGAGACTAGTTACTACATCTGGTAAATCTAAATCATCATTTGATCCATCAAAAGAAATTGTAGTTCTTCCGTTTGGATCAACAAGTATGCTGCCACCAACAGCAATTCTTGGTTGCTCGCTTTGTGTGGGTTGGCTTGCATCGTTTCCGCTACCGCTTTGGTCGTACCAAGTAACGACATGAAGATCTGGGCTAGATGCTTCAGAAATAAATGTACCAAGTGTTGTAGCAGCGGTGTCGCCTACGGATTTAGTTCCAGAAACTCCGTATTGTAACTGAAAACTTTCTGATCCAGAAGAGTTCTCAATAACAAAGGATACCGCATCAGCATTCAAAAGAAAGCTACCATTGAAAGAACCTGAGCTAGTTAAACTCAAGGGCGAACCACCAGTTGCAATGGAGTTGTCTGATTGTGCTGGGTACACACGCCAGTTACTTCCACTTACAAAATTTATATATCCAGCAAAAGCAACAGTAGTGCCAGAAGCAACTGTTTCTCCCATAGATATTTTAACTCTGTATGGGGTTCCGTATGTGCCGCCAATATTTAAACTACCTGCTGGGCTTAATGTTTCTGTACCAGCACTACCAGTAATTTTAGTCCAGCCAGTTCCTAAAGTTAATGCAGATGCAGGTTCATCATTTACATTCGTAATAGGTGAGCTATTGCTGATTGTGTTGTTAGAATCAAAAGCAACTTTGACCTCAACACCATCTGTGCTTCTACGCACACGAACAGTGTGTTCTGGTGCATCCTTACTTAGTTTGCGTAATGAGTACGCAGCCGAAGCTCCAGTAAACGTGTCAAGAAGACCTGTGAATCCAGCTCCTCCAGCCTTGGAAAAACGTCTGTCAAATCGGTGACTGAACGACTGTATTAATCCAGCCATTAAGCATATCCATTTAACTGTGTAAGTGCAACAACAGAAGTTCCTCCGTTACCTAGCATCTTAGCAGTCTTAAACATACCTGCATATAACAGATAGTCACGATCTTTCTTTAGGATGTGTCCAACGCTTGCTGATGGAGTTGATCCATCAAATGTAATGTACAAGTCATTATCCTGTACATCAATAAACACAAGGTTTGTGTTGGTGTTAATACTAGGAGCATCTACTACAGATCCTGTAGTAACGCTCAAGTTAGACATAGAGCCAACGACTCCAATATTTTTTGGTGTAGTGCTCATGTTTATGCGCTAGGATATTCAGCTGCAGTTTGACTTGCAGTCTGACTGTTGCTACCTGTATACTCTTTAGTGGTTTGAGATGTAGTTTGGGATGTGTTTGCCATAATAAGTCTTATATATAAGGGTTAATGTTTTGAGTCAAGCTATTCTGCTGCCATTTGCATAGCTCTACGCACTTCAGGACTAAGATCTTGTACCCGTTCGAGCTCATCGCCAGCAATATTGTTAAGTGTCTCACTAGCAACAAACGATACCTTCTTCATTAATGGTCCAATAAGTGGGTAGTTTGTGCCTAGAAACGGGTCTACAGCCTGTTTAATGTCCCCTGATAGTACATCCTTACCTGTGCCCACAAGCGGAGCAAAAGCAGCATCTGCACCAAATCTCTGGGCATTAAGCGGTAGTTCAAGAACCCCAAGCACACCTGACTGGCTGAGCAATCGCAACATGTCATTCTCAGACATATCCAGTGGGCTAATTGGTTCTTTCAGTCGAGATAAATCCTTGAACACTGTAGTAATGTACGCAAATGCAAGGGCTGTGCCTAAGTAAGCAATCAAGTGGGAGTTACGTAACGCCTGTTGCTTCTTGTCACCTGTGTAGCCATTCATAAATCTACGATAGACCACACGGGACATACCAAGCATAAAGCTTGAATACTGGAACGCTACACGGGCTGTCTCCCCTGCAAATGTACCAGCTTGTAAGCCAAGACGTGATATTGCCTGTGCTCCAGCATCTGGCTCAATAACAGCCTCCTTCATGTACTGGCTGTAGAATCCACTGAGCTTACGCTGTAACGGTGTATTGTCTCCGATGGTCGATGGTCCAATGCGGTACACGCCATCAGGAGTCTTCTCAACGTACTTGGCAAGTGACATTACCTCGTCAGGCGTAAAGCCAAACTCAGTCATGCGAGCCATTGTCAAATCATTTATCTTACCAGCACGTAGCTGCTTAGCTAAGCCAGCTGACAGGAAGTCAATAAATATTTGTTGGTGAGCTGCAGTAAATCTGTTAAGTCCGTTTATCTCAAACAGTGCATTATTACCAGCATCAATCCAACCTATACCTTTGCCGTCTTCAGTAACAACACGGCTTGCGTAAGTTCTCATCACAAGATCAAAGCCAGCACCCTGTGCACGATACCAAGCTTGCATCTTCTTGTTGTCACCTTTGAAGTGCGTAGCTAGTGCAGCTTTGTATGATTCTACAAATCCTGTAAACCCACGACCGTCCATGCCTAAGAAACTAAGCGTGGCAAGGCTCAAAGGCACATCAGACAATGTAGATAGCCCCGAGCCAGCAAGATATGCTAAGTTAGATACAGAGCGTACCTTCTTAAATATTGTCGACAGTTGAACGTCTGCAGGGTTGTCAAGTACGCCAGTAATCTGATCTACAGTTGCTTCAAACGTCCTGTAGCCCAATGAGCCATCATCAAGTCCATTCTGCTTAGCAACTCTCTTAATAACACCATTTGCATCGTGACCTAAGTGTTTGACTAAAGATATGCGTTCAGAACGACCACGAATCTGCTCAAGCATCAAACGCCCAAGGCTCTTGTAGTTACCAAACTCAATACGTGCTTCAATCTCGTACTGTGGCTTGAACGCAATCTTCATAGACTTACGGAACGAACCTACAGCAGATGGGTTAGCCACATCGGGATCTAGCTCAAACTTACCATTTACAATTTCATTGTACATAGTAGAAAGCATCGCCCTGTGATCGAACTTCACATATGCACCTTTCTTAACGCCCTTTGCTTTATCTTCAGCCAAGGTCGGTGGCTCCATAAGCCCACCGTGCAGTCTAAAAGTCCCACCAAGATCAAGCATCCGCATCATCTTAGATACAAATTCTTTCTCGGTCATAGACGCTACAACAGCTCGGTCATAACGCATCGAGTAACCTGAAAAGCCTTCACGCTGACGCATGTTAACACCGAGGTAATTAATCTCAGCCATCTGACCCTTGTTGGTCTTGCGGATAACATCAATTAACCCCTCCCAGACTGGAATACCTTCCCAACGCTTGGGCATCTTACCAGTCGTCATTGCTGTCATAATGTCAATGTGCATCTGCTTAGACGCAGCTCTTACATCATTACCATATGTCTTTATTAGTGCTGGATTATCAAAAGCAGCTTTCTTGTACGAACTCATATAATGAGACGTATCTTCGCCTAAAAATAAAACTTCCAAATCATGCTGCGTTAGATAATCCAACAGTGGTAGTTGGTCTTTACGAATCTGAGTTTCAACTTGACGTTGGATAGATGGTCCTAAATCAACACCAGCCCGACGGCTACCATCCATAATAGTCTTGAGCTGAGCAAGCTTAGCCTTTGCTGTTCGTTTGCCAGACAAAGCTTCCTGCAACTTACCCTTAACGGATGCGTCGTGCATAGTACGAAGTATCATTGCATGATCTTCTTCAACTAAGTACTTACGAACATCGGCTAACTTTTCAATAGGAGACTTGTTCTCCTGCAGTAACAGGAAACCAAGACGCTGTGCAGGTTCAAGCGGTAGACCCTTGTCCTTCAATACAGCTAACTGAGCTAAGATCTTATCGGGATCATTAAGCTTAGCTATCTTGTATATCAACCTAGAACGTTTCATCGAAGCGTCTAGATTAATTATCATATTGTTTACATCTGCAGTAGTAAGCGGAATGTTTAACTCAAAAGGACCTTCAACAAGCTCAGCAATTGCTTTCTGACGCTTAGCTTTCTCCTTTATCTTAGCTATCTCCAGAATCTTAGGTAGTAATGTATCATCCTGTGCAAGACGAGCAATAGTATCTTCAAGGTACTTCTTAGGATCAGCAGAGTACTTATCCATCTCGTTAGCACGATTATTAAAGTTATTATTTTCGTAGGTTTTTGATAATGCAGCTGGTTGAGACTGTATTGAATCATATACGTTTACAGTTGTTATATCAGACGCTGATGGATTCTCATCATAAGCCTTCTTCAGCTTCCCAGCCAAAGACGCATCCTTCTGAAGTTCAGACATTATCTTACCTACTTCATAAGCTACATCTTCTGGATCTAATCGTTTATCAAAAACAATCTCATCTTTACCGAGATAGCGTGCAATGTTATTTGCAATGCTGTTTATAAAATCAATCAGCTGACGATACAAAGACTTGTCTCCGTCATGCAATGCTCTCCAGTAGCTCTGCTGTCCCATAGCCCACTCTAACAGTAGGGCTGGTCGTTCTTGCGCAAGAGTTTTGATATCCACATCAAAGTCACCTGTCATGTACCCCTGCTCAACCAAGAACCTATTCAACCCTTCAGCAATTAACGGACTATCTGCATAATCAGTAAGTCTAGTCAACACATCAGGCGCAAACTCTTGGAGCACGTGAATAGACTCGTGCATCATTGTTGAGTACATATCAGCAAACAATGCATTATTAACATTGTTTCGAGTCAGCGGATCACCAAACTGAAATGGAGCTACTCTAGCAGTATCAAATACTCTATGTGGTACTTCAACTCGTATCTTAGGATCGCCTTGAAACACAGCACCTCTAGTCAAATACCCCTGTTGAATATCTTCTAAAGCTGTTAGGACTCGTCTGCCTTTCTCTATCTGCTTGCCTTTAACTTTCAAGTTAAAGGTCTCATTAACCATATCTATGGCTTGTTGTTCAATTCGATCAAAGTAATCACCATACTTATCGTAATAGTCTGTAAGAGCCTTTTGCAGCTCAGTCTGCTTCTTGGTTACATTATCTATTACTTCTTGAGTGACAGGACGTCGATTACCATTCTCGTCAAAGATTGCATCTGCTAATTCACGCTCTAACTTATTAACATCTGCAGTCTCTCTTAATATCTCATTAGACAAAGCATGCTCCATTTCTGGATGATTAGATGGTACACTCCTAGACTGAGATCTGTGAACAACCTTACCTGTGTCATCTAACTCAATGTCGTACTTTTTCAATAGAGCTAAGTCATCGTCTGTAAGCTCCTTAGTCACCCTACCGCTTAACACCGCTTCAACAATCCGACCCATTTTGTCAGTCATTGCTTTTCGGTTTTCGATCATAGGTTTATTCTGATACTCTGGATCATTCAACAGCCTACGAGAAACATCTTGTTGTATAGCAGTAAGCTTTCTATGATTCGTGTAAGAATCCAAAGCCATAAGTGCTAAGCCTAAATCATCAGGTGTTAGATTAACTCCATCTTTGTCCTTACCAGATATAAAGTCTCGTAAGCGTGGGTTGCTCATTACTGCTTCTTTAATGTTCGGATTATCATCAATAGCAGTTTGTAATGGTGTTGCAAAATCGTCTGCTTCCATTAACCCGTTAAATCTTTCAAGCTCTCTGCGTACATTACGAACCTTAGCAGCCTTACGCCCTGCAACATATCCGTGGACACCTCCGAACAATCCGCCCAGTGCTAAGTTCATACCTACAGACATTTTTAGGTGGTCTTCAGTATACTTCTCAACACCAATGTCATTTGTAGCTAGAGCATATGGTAACTCAAATGCAGCATTAACAGCTAACACATTTTTAAATGTAAGCTTGCCTTGATGGTACGCAGCTGCAAAACGATTACCTGCGGAGCTATGCATTGCAACAGCTGCTCGACCTGCTTTAGCTGGCAACGCAAATGGAATCAAGTTAGCTATTGGGTCAGCCATACCACCAGCAAAGCTAGACACAAAGTTAGAAATCATACGATCCTCACCCTGAATCATTTCATTCTGGCGTGCAAAGCGAGCAGCTTGTTGAATACGGAACTCAAGCTGTGCTCTATTTTCATCCCTGTACTCAAGCCCCAGTATATTACCGTATGAGTTATCAAAGTCTTCTCTTGTGACTTTGGGACTATCTTCTCTGCCAAGTGCTTTTGTCTTAACCCAATTAGCAGCAGTCATTGTAATATTACGGTCAAACGCAGCCTGTGCAGACTGCGCCATTCCTACAACTCTACCGTAATCAGTAGCACTATAGCCAGCTGCTTGTGACCGTTCACGAAACGTCGGTCTTTTGAACTCCGCTTCAGTATGTACTTGCCGTAATGATTGCATTATTTATTTTCACGGAGTTCTTTAAGTCGCTCACGCTCTTCTTTTTGTTCAGGCATCATCCCAAACAGCTCAACGTACTTTTCAGTGCGAGATGGTTTACCTCTATAGATAATATCGTGTTGTTCTGTGGACTTATTTATTAAGTTATTTTGGTCAAAGCCCAAAGCGTTATCAACATAATAAATAAACCCTGACATTAAGCTTGTATCTGGATTTCCAAAGTTTGCAAAGACATCTGTAAGCTGAGGCATTACTCTATCGACTACTCTGGTTGCTTTATTTACAGAGAATGAGATAGGAGTTTTGTCTGTTTCACTCGCAGGGACTTTTACATAATCATTGTTATTAGTCAACACTAATAAATATGATCTACGTTCGCTTGTGCCATCGGGATTACGGACAGATACAGGAGCACTAAATCTAGCAAGAGGTCTGCCGTTTTCATCTACGTTGTTCAACATACCGTCAACCCAAGCCTTTTGATCCATTTCAAGTTGAGCTTCAGGTGAAGATACTCCTGCCCCTGTTGTTCCGAGACTGTAGAACATCTGAGGACCAACTAAAGTCTTTACATTGGGAACTCTTTCTTCCAAGTCTTCATAAAACTTTCTTAAGTTAACCGCAGTCCCGTATTGGTCATGTATTTGATTTAGACCTGCAGTTGCATATATGACGGACACATTCTTTAAACTTTCCTTATTGCCAATCTTTCGGTCAATCAAACCGAGTGTAGCTCTAGTAAGTGGGTTGCCACGCTCTCCCATCTTCTCACTAATATGTCCGCTCAACTCTATTGGCAGTTCAACTGAAAATCCTGAAGGAGTATGACCTATCTTTGGGATCAGCAAGTTTTGCTCACGCATCTCTTTTCTGATATGCTCATACTGATCATCCTTGTCCATGTCTCTAAGCAGAACAATGTCTTTCTTAATAAAGCCCTTGAATATAGTCTCTAGTTGAGACACACGACTATTTTCGCCCAGATTCTCCAATGAGTCTATTTGCGTTTGCAGTGGTAATGATTGTTCAAAGTCACCAAAGTCATAGCTACTAGACTTAATACGCATCTCTGCGAGAATTTTATTTACTTCTGCAGAAGTCTCAGTTCCAGACTTATAATACGAAAACAATGTTTCAATTTGAGCTTGAGTTGAATCTACCATTGCTTCTTTCTGAGCCATAGTAGTTGCTCTCTCCATTCTTACTAGACTGTTTGCAGCCATCTTCTGAGCTGTGAAGTTTAACAACTCCATGCCCGAAAGATTACCTTTAGCTAGTTGAGATTCAGCATGGTCGAGTACATTTTGAGGATCATTTAATACAAGATTCTTTTTAACAATTGTTACTGCGTTCTCAACTGAACCTATAGATCCTGTTGGAAATGGTTCAGCTTCCACATAAAATACACTTGGAGCTCCCTTGATGTTTGGATTCTTTATAAACTTCTGATACTCGAGTTGTGCTCGCTTATATGCGGTAGCTGCAACTTGAGGGTCTTGAGATTTTGTTTTTTCAATCAACTCTGCATGCTGAGGTGAGTAGAACTTTAAATTTTCAGGGTTTTCGCCTACTGCATTCAGACGCTTAATATTTTCAGACATCCAATCTGATAGCTTCGACTGCTCAGTAGACTGTAGGTTAAAAGCATTTAACTCAGAGCCAGATATTTCTTTTACTACATCGGCAAATGACTTACGCTCAGCATTTGGTTGGTTAGCTAGGTGTTGTAAGATCTGATAAGCTAACGCAGTAGGTTGCTCTTTTGAGCGTGCAAAGAATGCAGCCATACCCATAAGAGACTGTTTTTGAACTCTCTGGGGTCCTGTTAAATACTTATCATCTATCTTTTGTAGCTTTCGAGCAAAAGATAAACTTTCAGCGTTTGTTACGCTAGATTGTTCCATTAACAAAGCTGAATCCGAAACTAAGGCTGTCAGAGTATTCTTAGCTAGTTCTTTTTGACCATCAACATCTGTAACTTCACCAAGCTTGTCTTGGTATAGCTTATTAAAGGTTGCTAACTGGTCAGCACCAAAACCAAGCTGTTGACCATAATCGCTAAATATCTGCAAACCTGCTTGTCGTCTTTCCTCAAGTTGATCTTCTGTGATCGGTGTACCTTCAGCAAACTGATGCTCAAGAAACATCAACACTTCTGCTTGAACTTCTGTGTCAAAGTTTTCTTTATTTGTAGCACCGTTACGTGCAGCAGCTAAGACTTCATCGTTAACTATACTGTCAACAAATTCAATCATTCCAGCCCCAGTGTTACCCTCGGGATTTTCTAGATTGTTAGCGAGTACTCTGTTTTCAAGTGAATTTAAAGAATCAAGTTGTCCCTTGATTACATCCTTCTGAGCTATCTGTATCTCACTTTTATTTAACAAGCTTTGATACCGAGTATTTAAACCAATAACCGCTTTCTGTATCTTAGCTTCATCTGTTATTTCAGTAGCTGTCCCTTGAGCTCTATAGTCATTTAGATTTAAATTCTTAGGATCTAACTTCTTAAGATCATCTGTAGTCTGCCTAATACCTTCAACATCTCCAGCAGTAATCGCTGCTTCAAGTCGATCGTATCTTTGATTAATCTGAACTTCTAATCCACTAGATGCACCAAATATAGCTAAGTCCTGAGCAGCGTTTTGTTTTTTCTCTAGCTCACGTTTAGCTTCTGCAGCTGTACGTTCTGCCTCTACCTTTGCGCGTTCTGCCTCTACCTCTGCACGTTGTTTAATACGAGCCTGCCCAGCACCAACTTGTTGTAGTGCTTGTCCTACTTGAGTAAGTCCGCTTTGAAAGCCCGACGATTTATCAAAAGCACTGAACGGTGCTTTCTGTTGTTGGGGTGTTCCTGAAAGTCTGATAGCCATAATTATGATTTAAAGATAGATGAGGGACCGCCCTTGAAGTTATTAGTTGATTCAGCTGCTTGACCAAGACCACTAATACCTGTAGCAACTGCACCAATTCTTTGTTGATACGCTTCAGATCTAAACTTGTACGCTTGATTAGCTGCCGATGCTAAAGTTAAATCACGATCTGCCATACCAAGAGAATATGCAAGACCCATCTGTCTGCCCATGTCTTGGTACTGCTTAAATCCTTCATAAGTCTTTTGCGATGCAGCAAAGTCAAACTCAGCAAGTTGAGTGTTAGCCTCAGTCTCAGCTGCTTTAAATACATCACTAAACGATCCACCGAACGTAGGACGGTTACGGACTTTTGCTAACTCACCTGTAAGTTTTTGAGATAAAGCTTTACGGGCAACAGCTGACTGTTGCATACCAACATTCTTCTCTAACTCAGTAGCCGATTGTTGGAACGCAATATCATTCTGCTTGCCGACCATGTTGTTAACAGCCACCTGAGCATTGTACTTGCCCTGTGCCTCTGCTGCGCGTGCAGCGTCATCAGCAGCTTTAGCTGCATCAAGCTGTCCCTTCACGGAAACAGCTGTTCCTACTAGTGCGATTGCGGTAGCCATTAGTTTAAGTCTGTTTTAGTAACGATTGATGCGATTGTCAGTGGATACGGCTCAGTGTGTTTAATAGTCGGTACGTTATCTACACCGAATGTAGACCCAGACACTGGACGTTCTTTGTCGAAGCCAGTAAATCCAGTTGAACCGTAAGAAGTAGATACTTGGTTAGTAGCTAACGAATCTTTAACCCCTAGTGAGTAGCTCCATGAATTGATTAAGAATGGTTTAAGTGAAATAATACGTGCGTTATCAGAACCGTAGGCTGGCTTATTTCTTCCGTCCCACGTTGGGAACATCATCTTAAGCTCACCTTCATACTTAGTCCCAACAACTAGATCTTGTGTAGTTGAGCGATTTGAAATTGTAATAACCCCGCCGGCAACTACCTGCTCACCTATGTATTGACCATCCTGTATAACTGATACAGTTGTGCCATTACTGAAACGTGAGCTTACAGTTACGCTGATATCTGAGCCATCTGTTGGCTTAGTCATTGTAAGGTGACTATCAAGGAATGGGTACACAGTTGTCTGCAGTGGATCTGTTTGAGATAATGCTTCGGTATAGACTGATGATCCACGTCTGACTATCACCCATAGTTGATCGAGTTCGGATTGTGCCCCTCTGTGTAGTACAGAAATATCATATATGTTATCTGAGCCACTGATTGTGTGCTCAGACCAAGCATAAAACTCTTCTTGCCTGTGATATGACAAGCAGAATAGTCTATTGCCATTTGTTCTTACCCACAAACGAGGTTGTGGTGTGTGCTGATACGCAATCTGCTTAATTGGATCTTGTAGGAATGTTGGGTAGATTAACTTAGACACATCGTTAGACGATGAGTTAGCTAAATTAGCATCATACTTGTATTCCATCAATCTAGTGCCAGATTGGTCAGGATAGAAAATAGATGAGCCTACAACTTCAGCTTGCTGATTACATGGCTCTTCTTCAGTTAGCTCAATACGAATAGTCTTTGGACTAATGCCGTACTGGTACTGGTTGGGTACAATTCGGTAGATACCGCCCGTAGTTCCAATTACTAAATCACGAGAAGCCACAAGCCAACGAACGCCAGCTGTTGAGTTATCTAGTTCATAAGTAATACCGCTGGTGTCTAAGACTTGACCATCATTTTCAGCAGTCTTGAAACTTTCCTCTACACCAGCTGCGCTGAAGAACAGGTTATTAGCATTTTTATATGTGCCACCAAATATCCGACGCTGTTCAAACTTAGCAACAGTTCGTGGGTAGTTACCCACATACCAAGCACCTTTATTAAATTCTGTGAACTCACCAGCATTCTCATAGCCTAGAGTTCTGGTATCTTTAGGAACTGGTGACAGCAACTCAGCTCTGACTTGTGTAGCTGAGTTTACAGCAACAATCTTCATGAACACAAGACCAGATGGAAGTCTGCCTCGGCAGTGACGTCCAATATCGTCAGTTGTAAACTCGGATGTCTGAGCATTTAGCAAGACATCATTAGCTACTGCTGTAATAGTAAGTGTTCCTGTTGGGATAACTAACTTATCACCGCTTTCAATGTGTGGCGTAGTCTCACACTCGACAACATCCAATTGTTTTGCGGTAGTAAGATTGCCAAATAAATCTTTAACATTTCCAGCATACTCTGTAGCTGCATTTCCAGCTGTACCCAGATACGTATTGTGAGAGAAAGCTCTATTACCTGTATCTAACAATATTGCAGTGGTCACATCCACATTACCGTCTACATCTGGACCTTTCATGTGCAACGGTGTGGTAACTAACTTACCATACGCCTTGTATACAGACCCAGCTGTATAATCGTCATCAGAGTAAGTTCCTCGGTAGAACTCCACAGGGTGGTCTTCAGTTCCACGATGCTTTTTAATCTTTACCCAACGAGTCGTAGTTCTAGTATTTCCAACAACTACATCATCATTACGTCGATCACTGCCAACGCGGATGAAAGAACCTTCAAGTCCTTTATTAAATACTGCCGTATCACAACGTAAGTGAATCTCATCTCTCGGAACTCCTTCTAAGGCAAGTGCCCTGTCCTGCTCAGCACCAGTAAGTGGTGATGCAGATGCATCCGATTCGTCTACTTCGTTAGAGTCAAGTAAGTACAGCTGAGCAACTGGGTCTTGGATATCAACAACGGATTCAACGGGCTCTACATACACAACTGTGTTTGTAGGGTCTGCTGTAGTGTAACTGCCACCTAATGCAGCATCTAACACCTTACCCAAAAACTTCTCGCCTTCTACTTCATACTCTACATAGTAGTTCTCCCAGTTACCGTCACCAGCAGATACAATAGATGAAAAGTCCGAGGCTGTGCTCTCAAGTTTAACAATGCGTGTGTTACTTGTTATACTAAAAGATTTAGTCTCAGCTTCGGGCTTGAGTATTGGCTCAAAGTCAAAGTCAAGATCTGACAATGTCCAAGATGTATCACCCTGCACTTCGAGCCCCGATGTTATCGTAAGACCGTCAGAAGACACAAGCGTTTTGTTAACGCCACTATCAGTAGCTGTTAAAGTCTTAGCGATCGTAATTAAGTCAGCTGTAAATTTAGCTGGCTTATGTAATCCATGAGTAATATACAACGCATCAGTCTCAGAACTAAAACGTAAGTCTGGTATATCTGAGGACGAATACGCAGAGGCTACCGAATCTTTTAGTGTACCATCGGCATCGTATACTTTAATCAATGATGGTTCAAATACAATACGGTATGGTACATCTGTAGCTAAAGTAACATCAATGCTTCTAAACTTATCGCCAGTAGATCCAAGATAATTTACATGCTTGAAGCCAGATCTAAAGATAGCTGGTCCTTGTAGGCTTGGAAAGAAGTTCTTAAATACGCGAGCTGAGTTAGCTACACGTTTAATATCTAAACGTCCAAGGATGTAGTCACTAATGAGACCACCTGAAAAATCTGACTGTACGTTGCTATACCTTGCCATAGTTCTGATGCCCACCTAAGAACTGTGAGTTCTCCTCATTAATATATGTTTGAGCTGGTCCTTGACGACCCTCCAATACTCGTGCTCTTTTTAGAGCCTTCTGATATTGTACATATAATATCTCGTGGCGGTTTTCAGAGCCTGACAACTCGATTGCCATGTTCTGTGCCATGTGCAATGTAAGCACACGAGTCAGAAACTCAGGCAACGCAGTTGCAGATGAGAGGTCAGGAACATACGTATAAGTTACCTTTAATGATGTTTTATCTGCATACAGTAGACCATTTGCATATCTGTAGTCACCGCAGAGATAGTCGTCTTCATCTTCGACGATAAGTAGAATGTTTAAATCGGACGGAAGTGAGTAAGAGTAACTAAACTTCTTAAACTCAGTACTTCCAGATACACCTGTTAGCGTAGAACGCTTGGTGTTATA
>VMHT01166553.1_pt1 | contig 40613 bp, 54 predicted proteins | sample 4693611 | NCBI WGS metagenome assembly VMHT01 (sample SAMN12280063, study PRJNA550983) | marine metagenome | isolation source: seawater sampled from same location over 5 years 0.02-0.2 micron viral filtrate | place: USA: collected off the coast of southern California halfway between the port... ...
GACACGGGGGGGGGGGAGTCCCTTGGACCTCCCTCGACAAGTTCCTTGTCGGCGGTCGCCCCCCGCAGTTAGCGTCCATCGGACGAGGCCCAGATTCTGGAGTAGGTCGCAGACCTAACTCCGGAGGGTCCAGTGGTTCCGGCCAGAGACGGAACAATGGTCCCGGGGAATCAGGGACGAAGGACGGTCAAGTGGGGACGCTACCCTAAGAGCCCGTCAGGTGGACCGGTTCGGCCGCCCGGGTTCTGAAAGGGTTAGATACTGAAACCGCAGGTGAGGTTATCTAAACTGAGTGTGGGGATAACAGGTGGGAACGCAGTTTACACCCTGTGGACAGGATAATCAGGACGCAGAATTACTTGCCCGGGGCAGTTAACTGCCCATGTCAGAGGGATGAACGGGTTAGATAAGTCAGGATGACTTTAGATAAACCGGTTATACGTCTGCCGATAGATATCGGATGTGAGGTCCGGCAGGATATTCATCCGTGCAAATGTATAAGACGGTCGTCACAACTATAGTAAAGACGAGGAGCGTTAGCCATGTCAAACAAGGAGCGGATTCAGGAACATATTAGTTCTTATGGACCCGGAACTTGGTTTACTAAAAACAAGATTAAGAAGGATTTAGGGTTATCTAATTACACTCCTATCAACTCAGTTATCGAAAGTTTAGTTGGCTATCAGATCTTAGAATCACAACCGGGAGTCAGAAAGGGCACCAAGGAATATTGTTATCGTGACCAAGCAAAGTTAGCAAGTGTTTTTCAGAATTCTCCCGTGGGAAGACCCGGGGCTCATCGTAACGGTAGCAGTAACAACGGCAGAGACGCAGAAACTTTGCAAGTTGGAGCCCAAAATCTCATCGATACATATAGTGTTAACTGGAAAGGAAGAATTCCTTTAGACGAAGAGTTGGAGAATCATGAGGCTTGGTTTTTAAGAACAAGGTTACCATGGTTAGTGTTTGATTCATTTTATCATTTTGGTTCCAACAGACTGGGAGATCATAAGACAGTTCCCGGAACAAAAGGAGTTCCATATAGTGGGTGGGATACAACCGAAGAGGCTCGAAAAGACAGAGAGATTTTCCTAAGTTCTTCTAAAGAGGACCTCATGAATGCTGTCGATGCTTGATCCATGTTGCCTACATGTTGCCTCCTAAAAGGCAACATGAAAACGTGGATCTGCGAGCCATGTTGCCAAAAAAAGCCATGTTGCCTACCAAAAAGTAGCCCCTCTGCATTTTGAGAATTGGTTACCCAAAAATAGGTTGCATAGATTCCTACTGTTGGTATAGAATACCAACGCTTGTTTGTGCTTGTTAACTATTATTATGGTAAGGACTGTCAGCGTTAGTTCGGGGTTGAATAAGATGGGTTTTGACGCAAACAGTCCGCTGTGGTTATCTAAACTTCAACTATCAAATATTTCTGTCAAAATTGACAAAAAAATGTATTCTGAAAGTTTTCGGAATTCTCCAGATTATTTCCAGAAGAGTTGGGTCGAGGTTAGCATCAGAAGACGTTACTTGGAGTTTTCTCACCGTCCGCAGGAGTTTTCTCATGATCCTAACGCTGAAACAGCACGATGAAGAGTAATCCAAAAAGGTTGCTAATCAGAATCTGTCAAAATTGACAAAAAAATTATGCTAACGTTATTCTTCTTCACACCCAAAACCTAATCCGCAGATGGTTGCTTCCGGAATAGCCATGATCTTAAAAAATTTTCGGAGTGCACGGCGAATGATTCCCATATTAGATACTTGTTTTATCAACTATTTATAACGCTAACGTTATTGAGATTCGAATCGAGGAATTCTGGATTTGAATCTTTATACTGCCCTGAGAAAACAACGTTGTTTTTCTGCTGTGGCTAACGGAGATACCCGTATCGATAATGTGGCCACCCAGTTCCGAGAGTTTGTTGGCGATGAGTGTATCAGGCCCATCATATAATGTGTATTTATGCTGGGAACATACATATAGGTAGCAAGGTGAGAGAATATTATGTTTGATGTTATCGTCCCCGTGAAGTGCACTCCACTTAACTTGCTTAAAAAATCTTTACAGAGTGTAAAGAATCAAACCATGGAAGATTGGAAGTGTTATATCATTGACGCTACTCCAGAAGATTGGATTAGGTGGCCGGCTTACCAAAGTATGATGGAGGAGATGCTAAAGGATAATCGTTTTATTTGGGTGAGGAAAGATCTGGGTATTGCAGAGGCTCGTAATGAGGCTATCGAAATCAGCAACTCACCTCTGGTAGCCTTTTTAGACTCTGATGACGAATGGATGCCTCAACATCTGCAGGTCATGATGGATGGTTTGAAGGATAACGATATCTGTATTACTGAGATTAGTCGGACCATACCAAGCAGAGATTTAGTAGACTTGCGAAGAATCGGTATTGACGATGAAGTGGGAATCAAATTAGATATCACTGAAGTATTTCAAAGATATGAGTTGGCTAACTTTTTGCCTCAAGAGTATCAAGGTTACTTCTGGTATGGTGCGGCAGTTTGGTTATCGGGTTTGACGTGTAGAAGAGAAGTTGTCCAAACTATCGGGTTTGATTCAGAGTTATCTATTGCTGAAGATACCGACATTTTATTGAGATGGGTGGCTGCAGGTTGGTATCCCGTTCACCTTCCTGTCAGAACTGTGCACCGAAATCTGCATTCCGAACAAGTTACTCAGAACGTGGACGCTAAAGATCTCAAGGATTGTTTAGATATCTGGGAAGCCCGACATAATCAATGGAAGGTTACCGACGAAGTGTTGGAATCCATGCAACCTGAACACCGTGCTATCATGAAACATCTTAACAATAACGCTAAAGTCCGTTATGTCTTTATGGAATCCATGAATCTGGATATTGTGACAAAAGAGGACTATGAAATCGAACTTATGTAAAGTATATAAGGGTAGTAGCGATGAAAACGGATTATGTTGAGCGATCATCAGGACTCTGAGCACTTTTCATACGAAAGAGAGTGGGAAGAGATTGAAGAAATGTTGCACCTTGCCGAACGCAGAATGAATAATTGGATTATGAAGTTCCACAAAGCCAGTGAAACCAATAACCGAAAGGTTATGAGGGAGGCTGCTCGAAATAAGAAGGCTTTAGAAGGCGTTGTTAAAACACTACGATGGGTATTGGGAGATAAAAACGTTGACCATCCATTGGAGTAGTTATCATGGTGAGATGGATAATTGAATTAGGATTAAGATTTATTCTGTGGAGAGGTGAAGTAGATGACCGAGCAGTTCAAGCAATACGGCGGGCCATGCAAGAGACAATGTGATGTTGACAAGGATACCTTGGTATGTCAGTCTTGTGGAATGTGGTATGGAGTAGCAGGTGAGGAAGAATGAGTTTTTGGATACTCTTTTTTATTATCCTTTTCGGTTTATTGATTTCTCCCGATATTTATGAAGGAGATTACTGAGGTGATAATATGGTTGAATGTGTTGATGGTAGCAAAGTGACTCGTGGAGGATCCAAGATTTGGATGTGGCAAGAATGTTTATTGGCTGATGATGGTAGCACCGAAGCACTCAATACCGATTGGGCTCAATCTCCACAAGAGATTTGGAATAACATTAACACCGAAGATTGGAAAGATCGTTTAGACGAAGAGGGTAGCGGTGAAAAGTCTTGTTCTGTTTGTGAGCAAACATTAGGAGATTGGGTTTACGTTCTCAAGGGTGGTTTACACAAAACCAAGAAACAAAAGTGGCACAAGTTTAAGATTTGGAGAAATTACTGTTCTCTTCAATGTTTTGGAAAGGATATTAAAAACAAGAAATCCGCTGTGCACGGTAAACTAAAGTGACCAACAACTTTATATACCAGAAGCAACAAGGTTGCCCTATGGCAAAGGATAATGAGGTCGTAGGTCCGAAGTTGTGGATGTGGAGAAAGAAACGAACTGAACCTTGGCATATTACTGGTGGTTATTCCCAACCAGATCACAAAACAACCCTTTGTGGTCGTCGTAGTATTGGTGCTACTGATATCGTTTACGATCCTCGGGATATCGTTCCCTACAAAGGCATGACCGATATGAAAAATTATTGTAAGAACTGTTTGAACATGATGGTTTATGAGGCTATGTCCGAACAAATCTTGTTTTCTCAAATTAAAGTTCCCGGCGGTGGGACTTTTGGAGAAACCGTGTTAACTAAATATCTAAAGAGAAAAAGCCCAGCCATTGAACTTAATAACGCACCTGCTCTAAAAGATGCTAATTCTGCTAAAGCCGGTGAGGTAGCAGGTAGCCCACCACCTAAAAAATACAAGTTAATGACTAAAAGTCAACTTGAAAAGAAGCAGAAAGAAAAATCCAGTCGAAAACCTAAGACCCCTCGTTCTAAAAAGCCCAAGATCCAGCGTTCCAAAAAGCCAAAGATTGATAAGGGTGATGCAACCAAGACTGATTCCACTGAGGTAGTTAAAGTTGACAAAACTAAATCCGCTGCTCAAATCATTGGGCCAAGAAGGGTGCTGGGAGACCGCAGCACAGATAGCACAGATCAATCCTGAACTTACTGTTGCTGAATGCATATGGTGGGCAGAAAACTTATGTGGGGTAGACCAAGATGAAGATTTACTTGACTAAAGCAGAAATGGAACGGTGTGAAAGTCATGCCGAGGCTATCGTTGCCCATTATGATGAAAAATGGGCTAAAAGCGGCAATCGTAATAACTACAATCATAATAAAGTAGACTCTAATCGTATTGGTGTTCGTTGTGAGGTAGCCACGGAACGTTGGATATCAACGTTCCTAAAACCACAGGATTATCAAAGCAACTTTTGGGACTTTAAGTCGTCGTTAGGAACAGGAGATATTGATGTTAAGGATAACAACCTTGAAATCAAGGGCTTACAATTTCACCAATGGGATAAGTTTAAGCGGATGATACCTCCACGACAGTTGGCCAAATATTGTAAACACAATGCTATCGTGGTTTGGGGAACGGCATCAAAAATAATCACCGATAATGAAGTCCACCTTAAGGGTTGGAATTGGGCTACTGAAGTTAGAGATAATGGTGTTGAAGTTAGAACCATATGTGATAACATCTGGTTAGAAAACGATCAGGACATGCATCCCATGTCAGAACTAAAGGAAATACTGAAGAGTAGTTGTCGCTAACTATAAATAGCGGGATGAATAACATTTAGTTATGTTATCTGTTTACGTTGCAGGTGTTCTGGGAGTAGTTGGAGGCTTTCGCCTGTTATCCTTGGCTTGGTCTGCTATGGAAGGCTTGCCGTTAGGTGTCGGAAAAGTGGCTACCAAAATACGAGAAACTTGGTCAGGTGCTACTTGGCCAGAAAAGATTTTGCAGTTGGCTACACCCACAATCATGGTAGCAGCAGGAACAATTTTACTATCACAACATTTTCAACTTCGTGGTGCAGGCAGGTTAACCCAAGCATCTGAGTGGGAGCCCTCCGTCGGTGAATGGCAATTAGGTTATGTTCAAGAAGGAACTTATATGAATGCTGAGCAAATGGTAATGTCGCCTAAGACTAAGAGGCGTAACCGTGTGGTTAGCCTACAAGGAAGTGACCCACGTCTTCGAAAAATGGTTAATGATATGAATCTGAAACCAAGAGACGCTATGACGAGATTAGAAATTAGTGCAGAAGGTCTGTGATATCATGGATTATGATGATGAACTCTACTGGGACCCTTATCTGGAAGTTTTAAAATCGTGGTATCGGGCTTGCAGCAATTCAGTTGCTGAGGCTACCGATAGTTGGTCAGGAATGGTAGAGGGAATTGATATCTGGCAAACAGTTGAGGAACACGCAGTAGAAGATCTTAGTTACATCCTTTCAAAAACGTGGAAATACAAGTTTGACGCTATCCGCTTGCTTTGGAATCAAGAAGATGAGGCCCGTGTGGAATACATGTTCTTTAATCGAATGACTACTGAAGAGATTCTCTTGTTAGAGAACTTTAATCCTGAAGATAGGGAATATAATGGACAAATTGTTTCTAACAGTTTCTTGGGATATCCTTCGCTATCAACAGTTAAGGAAGTTTTTGATCCTCGGTGGTTATCTTCAGAAGAACCTTATGTTCAGGATCTTTATCGTGCCGAGTCATACAAGCCTCCTGCATCGGCTGTGTCTAACGCCAAAAAAGGATTGGCCCAAAGAAAAGAGTGGGGTCGTGGTGGACTATCACCCAGCGAAGCCAAGTCACAAGGTATTGATTCTGGGGTAACTCGGGCTCGTAAGATTTCCTCAGGTAAGGTTAGCAAGCACGACGTGCGTCGCATGTCAGCCTTTAATCGTCATCGTAAGAACTACCGTCCAGAGAAAAAGATGCCTGATGGTGGTCCAACTGCTGGAACTATTGCATGGAATCTTTGGGGTGGAACTTCAGGAGTCAATTGGGCTAAGAAAAAGTCTGCGGCTATGAATGCTGAGGTAGTAGATGTATTGCCTAATAACGGTGATGATAGTTATGAGAAAGAATTGTGGGTGGGTAACGATTCTTCCCAAGCCAATGCTGCCGCTTTAAATTACCTAAAAAGTAAATATCCTGATAATTTCGAAGACATTAAATATGTTTTGCATGGATCCAGCGACTACAACAAGGTTTGGTTAACTTGGATTTTTGAAAATGATGAATTGATGGATTGCGATTTTTGCGGTGGAACAGATGAAGTCGGATATGTTGATGATGATTTAACTATCAAAGTGTGTGAGCATTGTGATGTGGATGGGTCTAATCCTCAAATATATTCTGCTGAAGAAGTTAGCGATTATAACAGTTTTACTAATGACATGGAGGCTCTACTCGCCAAGTATTCTCAACTCCTTTTGACTTATGAGACTGAATATAAAGATGGAATCATGGAAGTTTTTACGAGATTTAAGCCTTACAATGCTTATTTCGACGATGTTGATTTCGATGCCGAGGGCGACGAACCCTTCGACCTTGATGGTGTTGACTTCATCTCTTGGAGCGAAGAATTGTTCACTATGCCTGTCAACTGTGGTATCTGCAACGGCCCAAGTCAATACTACGAGGATAACGACAACGTTTGCATGACCTGTGACTCCACTTGGGTCTACGACGAGGGTGGTGAAAAGGGTGAGGGCTACTACCGCAAATCTGCTGAGATGCAAGCCGAGGGCGATGAGGAAATGGAGGCTGAGTTCTATGTCCACAGTGCTGATGAGATCTATGGACCCTATGATTCCTTGGCTGATGCCGAGGATGCGGTCGATAGGTTATCTGACAAGGGTATCGAGATTCGTGGGATCACTCGTGGAAAGTCGGAATATATGGATGCCGAGGGTTTGACGGGTGATGAGGATATCAAGTTGGGAGATGTCGTAAGGTCCTATGATTTTTGCTTTGGCGGAAAGATCTCCGTTGATGATTGTTATGTTGAAGGTATCGTGGAAAAAATTGCACCGGTGGAATGGTGTGGGCCTAACTGTGACCACTACCATATCAAGACTATCCGTCGTATCTTTAATGGAAAACCCACTACTCACGAAGATTACTATTTCCCGGTAGCAGATCCATCACAAACGGCCGTCCGCAGGGTTGCTCGCTGGTCAGCAGAATCTTTTGGTCCTGTTGATGACGACGGTATCTTGGCAAAGGCATTATCCCGAGCAAGAATGAGGAGTAGAGAACCACGAAAACCACTAAAGATTGAGAAATTACCTCATCGTGACCAAAAATCACTAAAAGATTTTGAAGCCGTGGTTATTCCAAAGACTTCAGGATATGCTGAGCGGGCTGCGGCTAACCATATGGCTATCGAAGCAAGTGAGCAACAACAGATGTTGTTGGAACTGCAGACACTACTAAAACTGAAAATCATAACTCCAGAAGATGCTTTTGCTATGATGCTGGGCGAATAAATATGAAGTTATATCAAGGTCTTCACAACCAGATATAATAATGTCCCAAGATAAGTGGTTACATGATGCCGCTATTGTAGGCAATATCGCCACTATTGCTAACGGTCGAGAAGTGAAATGGACATGGGATATTGATGGTAAACCCGTGGGGCTTCGTCAAACTCGGGTAGCGTGGAGCACTGATTGGGAACGATGGCTGATTATGCATGGAAAACGTCAATTAGATGTTTTTGTATCCACCAATATTTTAAATTGGGACAAGATTCCCCAATTACCTCCTTCTTACCGTGCTAAAGGCAAGGGACTCAATACCCAAGAGCGAAAGCGTTACTCTAACCGTTGGAAAGATTTTTTGACACCTGCAGGGTTACAAGGAACTGGTATCGACTTTAAAGAACTGTGGTTAGGGAAGAATATGGTTTGGGATATCGATAATACTAATCTGAGGGTAGCATTTGATGATGCTAATAAGATTTACAAGTATCTTATCGATGCTGGGCTAAATCCCTTAATGGTTTTTAGTGGTAGCAAGGGATTCCACATTTGGTTATCATCAGAACAATCTGCTGAGTTGGCAGGAGTGCACCTTCATGATTTAGTTAATCGTCCAGATCCCTTGCGTGATTTAGGTAGGGAATACGCCCGAACCGTGGCTGACATCACTTTTGCGGCTACTGGAGAGGAATTACCGAGTCTGGATAAGAGTCCCAACTATCGACAAGGGGTCATTAGACTACCGTATTCAGTTAACAAGGGTCGTATTGTCTGGCCCATGGATGATGATGAACGTCACATGTTAGACGGGGCTGATTTTTCTACGGCTGATGAAGTTAACGCTTTATTGCAACCATGGGAATCAAATGGATTCAGGTTTCGTCCTGCCAACGGATGTTTTAGAAGAGTTCATGAGGCCCTTCGATAACATACATAAGAGTGGTAACTTTAAATTAACCATATGCCTGAAGGTCCTGAAGTTAGGAGAACCACTGAACGACTACGACAGCGGTTGGCTGGTAGTCACCTGCAAAAGATTACCGTAGAAGATCAAGATTGGTTTACTAAACAAGTTCGTGATGACGTGCAAGATTTAATTTCTGCTGTGGCTAACGGGGCTACCCGTATCGATAATGTGGAATGTAAGGGCAAGTTCATCTGGTTTACTATTTCTGATGGTAGCGACGTTTATCGTATTCACCATACTTTGGGAATGTCTGGAACATGGCGTCTTCCGGGGCGTGGAGACAAAAAGCATCGTCGATTGGTATTCCACACAGATAATGGCGAGATAACTTATGTCGATTATCGTAAGTTTGGAACTTTTAAGATATTTAAGAACAACAAAGATGCTTTAGACCTTAAGTTAGCCTCACTTGGACCTGATATTCTGAATGAAGATGTTTCTCTAACTACCTTTAGAGAAAGAATTCGAGGTGAGCACAAAAGAAAAGGTTTGGGACACAAGGAAATAACCCAAGTTATGATGGATCAGACTGTGGTTAGTGGTATCGGCAATTATATCAAGGCTGAAGCCTTGTATATGAGCAAAATCAACCCCCGTGCAAAAGTGTCAAATTTAACAGATTCTGAAATAGAAGATCTGGGACGTAATTGTATCTGGGTTATCAAGGCTTCTTATGCTGCTCGTGGTGCTACCATCAGAAATTATAAGTTACCTAATGGCGACACCGGTGATTACAAGTTTGAGTTTAAAGTTTATGCTCAGGCTAACGATCCTGCTGGATATCTTGTTCGCAGAGAACAAACCGCAGATAAAAGAACTACTCATTGGGTCCCCGAAGTTCAGATTCTGGGAGTTAGCACTCAACAAACATTGTGCTAAATATAAATAGTAGCAGCAACAAAATTATCTTATGGGTTATCGTTCATATGGGAACTTAGTATTCCCTGCTCAGTTTTTACCCGTGTTTTGGGAAATGGTTTACGCCCCAAAGTTTGCAAAGACTCCACTAATCATGCGAGCACTCAAAAATATTAAAGAGGTCCTGCAAGAGTGGGATGATGTCGTGGTTTGGAAAGACCAAGAAGGTGTTGATATGGTGGGGTTATCATACTCAGGGTGGAAATGGATCAGTTCTTTTCCCGATATCTCAAGGTTAGATAATTTCATGATAACTCTTGACGGCTACTTAGATTCCACATCATCTAAAATGTTTTCGTTAACGGAAGATATTCCTGAAGGGGTAGTTACTAAGTTAATGCAGGATTATCAGGCTATCAATGTTTTTCAATTTGGAAAAGTGGCGGCTCGATGGGATTGGGGTTGGAATCGTCAAGGTGAGGATACTGAAGATTATGAACAAATTGGTCATTCAGATACTCTTTGGAACGAAGCACAAATAAATTGGGGTGAGTTTGAACCAATTGTTTCAGGCGAGGCATGGGTCTTTGGTATGAGGGTTAACGAAATAGAGAAAAAGCGAATGCAGGCTATTCTCGATAAAAAGATTAAGATACCCTTTGATGGGGTAGAAGCAGTTTTTAAGACGTTTGGCGACGAAAATATCTACTTTTTCTTGTATGGGCAAGACCAAAGGATGCCTCCGGTCGTAGATCTGAAGTATTGGTTTGCCAATTATTTTGGAAACATGGAAGTTAACAATAAAGACGAAAATGGCGAGATAGTCCGAGCAGAGGCTTACGAATATCGGGGAAGTTATGTGGTAGAGGGTGATAACCATTGGGACTGGGATGTCTACGCCGTGAGTTACCCTTCATTCGAATATTATGGAAAGGAACTTGATCTTGATGAAGTGCTACAAAGTTATATGAAGGTAGCAAAAGAGGAATAACTATGGGGCTAAAACAATACGACGAACGCATGAAAATCTGTCGTGCGTGTCCGGAATTGCGTCTGAAACTAACCGGTGTTTATTGTAATATCTGTGGATGCAATATGAAATTAAAAACCCAGTTGCCCCGAGCCGAATGCCCTCTGGGGAAGTGGTAAGATGAAAAGGGATGGCTACTATCCCGCTACCTACGGATACGACTTCGAAACTAACGCCCGGGGATTGTTTAAGTGCGGTTGCGGTAATGAACACGTTTATTCGGCTAACGCTATGGTTATCATTATGTGGGATGGTCCTGAACAAAATCTCCATTATCGTCCTTGGTATCTGAAGTGTGCTTTTGATGTATTGCTTTGGAGACTTAAATTAGAGTAATACTTTATATACCCTCGGAAACATTGGTTATTATGGGAAAAATACAACCGTGCCGATACTGCCGAAAAGAATGGGATTTCAAAGGTGGTTCACCTTTCTGTAGTCCTGAATGCTTAGATAAACATGAGCAAGAGCGAAGCCTGATTTACTACCGATTGGTGAGAAAAACCCGGGGAACTCCTAAGGCTAAAGAGGGCAGAGAACTTTATGAAAAATGGTTAGAGTCTACAAGTTCTACACGCTAACTATATGAGGGTGGTAGCCCCAAAACAACTCATGTCATTCGAGATCGAGGTTTTTTGTATTCCTGATGACCAAGCATGGTCTGGAGAAAAGCCTTATGACCCACCTACTGAGGATAGGGTAACTGAAATGCGTAAGCGATGGCAACCAATTTACGCATTCTGTCCTGAATGCACTATTACTACCTACTATGACAAGCGGTGGAAAGAACATAAACCTAAGCGGATGTCCGCCGGGGATTATACCCAAGATTTTAAAATGGTGCCTAATGAAGAATCTCCTTCTGGATTCACTAACCAATGCCGACAATGTGGATTTCAAATGAAAGACCAAAAATTGGAAGAAGTTAAGCAAGAAGAACAACGGGGTGGAGAAGATGCTGAAATTGAATGGCGTAATCATGGATACCTTCACGAAGGTATTTGGTGGATAACCTTGCAAGATCTGAAAGTTATGTTGAAAATGGGTTTCAACTCTCGGGTAGAGATGCATTTTGCTTTCGTTATCGAAGGGGCTACCCGTATTGTGACTTACGATAAACTAATGGCTCTGGTCAAAAAAGCAGATGGTCAGTTTGAGTCCCGTGATAACTCTGATGATATGGGTATCGCCATGCACCATTTCAGAACCTTGTGATAACTACATATAGTGGAAAGGAAAAGGATTCAGTATGGAAGTTGAGAAGGTTCTACTAATGGGAGTTCCTAATACTCGTAAAGTAGATGGGTTAAGTCCTATCGGTGGTGTTATCGATTGGCTGATGGCTCGGTTCAGTAGAGCGGCTAACGCTAATAACGTTATTTACTACAACAATGGTGGTTCTGACGAAGCCAAAAGAAAGATGGAAAGTATTATTTACAATATCGTAGCCGATTTAGATGAAGATCCTTTGCCTCACAAACTACCCAAGATTATTGGAACTTGGTTTACTGCTACCAACATTATCAATTATGGTGACAAGGCCGCCAGCCTGTATCCCTTTGAAGTGGATGTGGTGTTAGTGATGACTACTCCACAGTATTATCGGCAGTTAAAGTCTAACCCTTTCAAAATGAATTGGGCAGATTGGTTTACTAAAAGAGATATTCCGGTTTTGGTAGCCCAACCTAATGGTTTGTGGGATAACGATTTGAGCCGTCCATAAATATAAGTAGTAGCACAGGGAAGTAATATCTGTGTTACCTTCACCATATTCATATGTTTACAGCACCTTTGCTAACGAGGGGACCATAACTATTGGATGTCGAGACCCTCACAACTCGGCTTACGACCCAACGGCTCAGGTTCATGATGCTACTAAATGTGGGACTTGTAAGTCTGGATACACTCGCACCGACGATAGCAACTGCTGGAAAGTAGGTAATGTTCTGGTTGATTGTGGTTCTGGGACGACCTACTATGGCCCGAAAGGATATCACCAAGATTGTGAAGTTACTGGTGGACCAGACGAAAACGGTTTATGTTATGTTACTGATGGAGATCACTACGCTCAATACGGACATACTTATTGGGGTGACAAGATTCCACAAGAAGGAAAACCCGAAACCCGAAACCTGTATCGAAGTTATAAAATTGATGGTAAGTGGACTAAGATAAATACCCTGTATCCTAAGATTTACATTACCGGTATCAATAAAAGTTATCAGTTTGTTGATACTCAAGGAAAGAAGATTACAAACTTGTCAACCAGTTCGGGAATCGGCAAACAAATAAAAGATAACTGTGGTATTACCGGTAGTCTTAGTAGTTCTATCGTGCAACTATCAGATTCTCAGGCAGCCAGCGTAAAAGGTTGGATGTCACCTAACGCTAACAATAATGGATCAGGTTCGTTAACCACGACGCTATCCGACGTTCCGTCAGAACCAACTAACTATTCTCAGATAGATGATGTGGGCTCTCAAGCAGAACCTGAAACTGAGTTTAATTGGGTTATCCCCGTAGCGATTTTAGGATTGGGTGGATTGCTAATCAAAAGAATCCGGGGTTGATTACTGTGTCTAACAAGTTCAAATCTGGTGAAGCAGTTATCAAAGACTGGTTATACGGTTATTCTTGGATTCCTGAATTTTTTCAAACTCGGCACGGCAATATGGATAACTTGGCGAATTGGATGATAAAACAACCAAATGAAAAAGCCGTCTTGGGATTGAGAAGTTCACTACATAGCCTATTTGCTAACGTAGGATACTATTTACGACATTCAGATATCGAAAACGGCCGTCCGCCGATGACTTTAGATGAATTACCTCAGACCGACATTAGTATCGTGCCTGACTGGAAAGCCTGTAAAGATCTTGGTATCACAACTATCGAAGACATACGCCCGCATATAGAACAGGCTATCTATATTGTAGATAACTTATGGCATACCCTTTCGGTCCCTTATGCTGCTATTAACAAACGACAAATCCGTGAGTAATCTTTATAAGGGTCCCAACATCAAGGGATAATTATGAGCGAAGGAAAAGACCGACAGCAAATGGCCTTGGGCATTCTCCGTAGTGGAGGAGTCCTCATGGTAAACAAAGACTACTTCCGAGTAACCGGTAATTCTGGTCGAGATTGGAAAGTAGCCGTATGGTCAGATGATAACATCCAATGTTCTTGTCCTGTTAGCAAGATGAAGAAGCAAGAGTGTCATCATGTCAAGGCTGTGCAAATGTATCTTACTGCTCAGCGAACTGGATGGAGGATGTGGTGATTATGAATCGCTGGGAACGAAAACTCCAAAAACTCAAGGCTAAATATCCTAAAGCCCGCAATCCAAAAGTGTGGGAAAAGGTGGAACGGCTGGAACAAAAGATTGCTGAAATCAAGGCATAAGGGCGAAAATCACCGGCAGGTTTATATACTATAACTTTCTGTCAAAACATGAGGGCGACAACAATGAATACAATAACTGACCTATTACAAATCGGAACTATGACTATGATATTCGGCACTTTGATGGTGTTGGATCCAATCGCAAACGCACAACTACTTGGGTTAACCTTGGTTGGCTGGATTGGCGATACTGTCTGGGGATGATAGCATGGACAAACTGAAACTAAGACTTGAAGACGAGGCCACAGGCACCGTTTACGAAGAATGGATTATTGAGGGCTGGAATCCCGGCTCTCTTTCAAGTCAAGAGGCTTGAACGACCACAAAGTTTATATACTATAACTTATTGGTAGGGATTAGAAACCACAATGGAGGAATAAATATGGGACGACACGCATGGAAAGATAAGAGACGAGTGAACGCACTTGACTTGTTGCAAGACAAGGCTATGACCACAGTAGATTTGGCTGAAAGGCTTAGTGAGGGGTATCAAAACGATGTTGACCCTCGCACCGTTTATGCTGTGCTTAAGGCAGACAAGCGATTCACTAAGATTCGTAAGGTGATGGTTAATTCCATTTCCCGAACCAATAGCCACGATGTTTGGCTCTTTGGACGCTCTGACCGCAAATACGACGATAACCACCCTTGGTTGGCTAAGGGGGAGTGAGCATGAAGTGCAAGTGCGGTAGCAAGGGGACAATGACCCTGAGCATTGGAAAGCAAGACTATGATTATTGTGTGCCTTGCTTAAAGGCAGCCTATCGGGAATCATACCATGTTGGAGGGAACTACAATGGCCTATAAGAAAGATCAGAAATTAAGTGCAACTGCTGTCAAGAAGTTATTGACTAACCAAACCCAGAGGATGTGGAACAAGGAAGAAACCAAATGGGATCAAGTGGCTTTGACTACTCTGGTTAAAGGAACTGCTACCATTACTGAGGTTATTGATATGAAGCCTTACTTGTTAATGACTGCTGAAACCGATACCCACCGCTTGCGATGGAACTGGAAGAACGGTGAAGGAGATTTCCATTTCCGTGCTACTACTTTAGAAAAGTTAGCCGAGTTTGAAGAACGTCGATTAGAGAAACAAAAGAAAAGACAAGAACTTAAAGAGGAATAACTTTGAGTAAGCGTAACTGTTCTAATTGTGGTAAGCCCGGACATCGGGCACCAAACTGCCCTGATGGGGAAGTTGACAAAGAAGAACTGAAGCGTCAAAGAGCACTTCCAAAACCAAAGATGATTCACATCGCTAACACCGATGGTTATCTGTGCAAGAGTGATCTTGTAGAGTGGCCTACCCGATGTGATGATGCTTTTGCCCAAACCTTGCCTCGATGCGAGGATTGTGAGCAAGCCTACCGAAAACACTGGGGTCGAGATCCACCTACTTGGCCACCAGTATAATTATCGAAAAGTATAAATAGGTGATTGAAGGAATAGAGAGGGATTACAATGTCATCATGGAATATAGACTGTCCAGAATGCGGCTGCTCAGGCGGTAGCATTCTCGAAAATACAATTGGAGAATACGAATGCCCTGACTGTGGGTTGATTCAAGCACAAGCCATCGATATGGGTAAGGACTACCGTGTCTTTGCTGATGGTAAGGGTGCTGATAGCGAACGCCACGGAATGAAGGCATCATACCTACTGCACGACAAGGGTTTGACTACTGATATCGGCAAGGGTTGGAAAGACCACGCTGGTGCACCAATTAAAGGTGATTTCCGTCGCCGTTTGAACCGTCTACGTCGTCAACAACAACGAACTCGTATTCGCAACTCCACTGAGCGTAATCTGGTGCAAGCCCTTTACGAACTTCAGCGTTTGGCCAGCCGTATGGACCTTAGTGAGTCTATTCGTGAACAGGCTGCTTACATTTACCGCAAGGCTGCCGAAGCCAAGTTAGTGCAGGGTCGTTCTATTGAAGGAGTAGTTGCAGCCAGTATCCACGCTGCTTGCCGTTTGAATGGTATTCACCGCACTCTGGATGAGATTGGTCGTCACAGTCGTATTGGTCGTAAAGAGATTGGTCGCACTTACCGTAAGGTTAAGCAACACCTGTCTTTGCAAATCAAACCCAGCACTCCTGATGGTTTCGTTCCTGCCTTCTGTTCTAAGTTGCAGGTTGATAACAAGATTCAGGCTGAGGCTTTGACTATCTTAGAAAACCCACAGGTTCGTCGTATTACTACTGGCCGTAGCCCTACCGGTATCGCTGCTGCCGTAGTTTATCTTTCTTGTATGAAGAACCCTGAGAGTTATCGCACTCAGCGTGATGTTGCTGCTGCCGCCGGGGTTACTGAAGTGACTATCCGCAACCGCTACAATGACATTTGTGATGCTCTGGGGATTGACCGAAACTCTATCGGCAACTAAACACCTTAAGTTACATATAGGTGATCCCAGAATTGGTAGCCATGTTGGAGATAGCCACGACGGTTTTAGCATTATTAGTAGTCCTGTTCGGTTTTGAACTTTGGAAGCGTTCTCAGCGTCCTCCCGAAATCCAGATTGAAACCGTAGTGGAAACTATTGAAGATACTGAAAGGTTGTTAGCACTAACACAGGAGTTAGCCACCGCTAAACAATCGGTTCGCTTTCATGAAGGTGCTATCGATGAACTTAGTCATCAGGTAGCCCGATTACAATTAGATCTTGAGTCTACCCAAGTTGAAGCCAAGAAACAAAAAGGACGGGCTGCTTCAGCCCATACCTCTAAAGGACAAATCTTAGAAAAGTGGGCACCATTCGTAGAACACCCTCAAATTGATCCTGATTGGAAAGCAGAGAATTGGAACTTTATGGGTAACCCGATTGATTACATCGTCTGGGACTATCGAGATGACAAAGATAAAAATGTAGAAGAGGGTATGGTTTACATTATGGATGTTAAATCTGCTAAGGCTCAATTATCTACCAAGCAACGCCGAATCAGAGATTTAGTAAAGGCAGGAAGAGTAGAGTGGCGAGAAATTAGGTTGGATTAGATAAAGGTAATCTATAAATAACGGGTCCGGATAACACTAACTATGGGTGATTGGTGGGAGACAGAAAGTTTCAAACTTGCAACCCGATTTTTAGACAATATGGGTTATACTTGGAAGTTTGAGCATTTTGAGCCAACAAAAAGGGAGTCAGGGGATTCAGTCTTCGTAACTCCCAGTGGCTACCAAAATACGGGATTTATGGTTCTCAATAATGAGGCTACCGACAAGAATACTTTTTACCACATCTTTGAAAACAACGGGTGGCAACCAATAGAAAAGGAAATCTCACGTCATGGCCCTCGTGCCGGTGCATTAAATGAAATTGATTCTGCTGGTTATCACATAGCAACAATTTGGGAAATACAGAAGGATAATTTAGAACTCTCTGCAGAAATCCGAAAAATCTCAGAATCGATGGAAGCCGAAATAATGGCGGAAATGGGTAAGGGTAACAATATGCGGATTTACATCTGGAGTGGTTATATGGCGTTTTACCCTGATGGATATAGTAACATGACTTTAATCGAATGGTTCAACGATGACGCAAACGTTCTCAATCTTGGCCAAACTTTGAAACCAGACGGAGAGGTGTATTTCGGTGAAAAGGCTTTTAAGAAATTAAAGAAGTTGCGAACCAGAATACCGATTGTTGGGTTTTACCCCAGCATTAACAGGGTGTCGATAACGTGATTAAAGACTGGACGCTAACTCCTGTGAATTGGGCACGTCAAGACAATAGTAAAGACGATATAATCGGTGCTACTGAAGATCAGATACGAGGTTTTGTTACTAAAGAAATATTTCCAAAAGATCATAATGTGGGGATGTTAATTGCTGCTAAAGACGGAGGTTCTACAATTATTGAAGCCCTGCATTGGAGAATCGAAACAGAGGACCGCTATGTGCCTTTAGACAAGGCTTTACGTCCCGACGGTAAACCAAAGTTTTTACGCTATCGTGGAAAGGGCAAATATATCCGTGAGGGGGAGTTATCCTGCACACTACCCGTAGACGGAAGGAACATCATTCAATGTTTAAAATCTCTCAGTGATCGGGAAATAGAACAACTCTATGAGGACGTTATCTCGGGAGTAGGACCTGACAGGCACCCCATACAAGAAAAAAAAGGACTATCGTGGAGAGAAATCGAGAGTCGGATAGTTTATCACCCGGGTTCTCAAAGGCAGACTTTCGTGTTGTTAACGGGTAAGGAGGGACGTCCCGTCTTTCCTGCCATCAATGCTAACTTGGAACAGATTATGAAAACATAACTTCATGACTACCGTTATCAAAGAGTTGACGCAGGCGTTCAACTTCCTCAGTAACACGACGGTTTAAGTTCTTTTCATCGATATCAACGATGGTATCTTCCCTCCAAGAACGACCGCCAAAGGTAACCCATATTTCTCCGACCCACCATTCACAGATGTGGTCTGGGTTCATAACAACAGTGCGGATCCGAGCCTCAGAAGGCATAGATTATATCAGTTTCTTGACTACTTATATTTTTGGCTATCTGTCTCCAAGACCGAAAGGTAACTATAAGTAGTCGGTAGCCATAACCTACATTATGGACTTGGCTCGAACCAAAGGTAATTTCTCCTTTTTGGAATTAGTTCCCAAATCAAGATTCTGTCTTCGGTGTGGAAACCCTAACGTTAATAGGATGGCCTTACAGATGGCTTACTATACAAAAGATCGATATGACATCACGGTGTCAGCACAGCCCGTTAAATGGGCAGAAGAAATTGCTGGACTTATGTCTGATCTGAGCAAAGTATCTTCTGGTGAATGGAGAATAGTATGTAGTTGTCTTCCTGTTTGTGCCGCCATTAACCTACCTTTTCGGTAAGTATATAAGGGTGGTGTGACACACTATCTATTGCGAACAACCGCATGAGGTTTTAGACATGGTAAAGATTGACATTAAATGTGAAAATGGGTATTCAGCCCGAGAATGGAGCAAAGACGACGGAACTCTGGCCTTTTTTATTAAAGGTCCAAATGACGCAGCCAACGACCAAGGCGAAATCGGACGTTTTGATGTCCGTGGACGCTACGCTGGTAAGTTTAAGACTGCTACCGGTAGCCGCCGACGCTTCGGACTCCTTGATGGAAACCGTATCAAGTATGCAAAAGTAACTCTCACTACTCCTGATGGAAACAGTGTTCACATTGGAGACCTCGACGAAGGTGTGATGAGCGTTCAAGACCGCATTACTCTCGGTATGTGCATCAACAACGCTACTTCTTTGGTATGTGCTTCAGATTGGGCTACCTCCGCAGAAGATGAGGACACAGTTAAGCAAGTTTATGACCTTGCAGACAAACTATACGAAGAATATCGTTCTCGGTATATTACCGAGTAATAACAGTCCTACCCTCCACGGGGGGCAGGGGATTTCGTCACAGACGTAACAGGAAAGAAACTACTGGTAAAAAGGTAGCGGGCATCAACGCTGGAACGGTCGGACAGTAAGATAATACGCAAGTATAATTTTACATATAGATAGATACCCCTGCTCTCTAAAGGAGAACTTATAAGTAAGTAAGTATCACAAGGTGCTAACATGAGAATCGCTCTGGATCTGGGTTCTAATCGTATTTTAGTCTTTGAAGACTATGGTGATACTGATTACATGAAGGTCACTGTGGAAGAAAACGGCGGTGCTTCATCTATTACTTTGGGTTTAGTCAAGAGAGAAGACCTTAAGCGAATGGGCAGGTCAGTGTGAAAAACATGGGTTGGGAATTACACGATCCAAATCCTCCTCGTCCCAGCAACACAGGATCACAAGTGATAACTTGGTTGGCTTGTGTCACTATCATTCTTCTTTGGTTCTTCAATTAAGGGTCCGTGGGTTAGTTTGGCCTATACTTGGCGGCTGGGGGCCGTCAGACCCCAGTTCAAATCTGGGCGGACCCACCAATATAAATAGTTGATTGAATAATGAATTGATATGGATTGGAAGTTTAATCGTAGTTCGAATCCAACGGGTTTTGGTCAAGGTAGCCAATACATTAAGACTTGGGGTAAAAATAACTCCCTGAAACCCGAGCGAGATAGTCGGATTTGGAAATTAGAGCCCATGGATGCAGGAGCAGGATTTTTGTTTGTTTACACAGATGCTGCGTCTCGAAACAATCCAAGTTCCAAGCCTCGTTTTGTCCCAAGGTGGGTAGATTTAAATAAAGCCTTGCAATTAGGCCCTATGGATGAGGACAATTTCCACACAATGAACGCTAACTCCATCAAAAGTGTTTATCTTATCCCAGACATAACTTCAAGAATCGAGTCAGATCCCGGGTTTGCGTTTGACTATGAGGGCAACGATATCAGAGTATATTTTTATCCAAAAGAAGATTGGAAGATAACTGAAGAATGGATACCCAAAACTAAAGAAGATTCATGGCTGGGTAACCAAGATAACCAATATCTCCGACAAATTATGGATGACTATGAGAAAGTAGGTAACATTACTCCTGCAGGAATTGTGGCACCACGCGGAGAAAGACCCGATGCTCCTTCAGCATGGGTTTGGAATGAAAGAAGTCCTCGCCGTTGGAATAACACTAACATTGGTGGCGATGATTGGGTTGTAACCTTGGACGAAGAAGGCACCAGAAGGATGAATAAGAATCTGTCAAATTACGAATTCCATGCGGCTATCAACCGAAAAGCATATCCAAACTAACGGGTGGGTCAGGATCCCAGACAGCCTGTAACGACGGCGATGGGATGCAATCATAAATTACTGTCACCCGACCATCCTCCTTTCGGATATGGTAAATAGTAAAGTTAAGTGACGATTTAATGCGGTAGGGTTCAATGTTGAGGCCATTCCACTCGGGAAGATAAGGGTTAAGCAAAGAGTTTTCACGTTTCCACATGAGATCAACTAAAGTCGATTGCAAGCCTTCCCTAATGAAAGTAGCATAGTGACTACCAATTTGATGAACATCATAGGCAGTTCGCAACCCCTTACGAAGCATACGGGGTATCACAGCCGGTTCAGTAAAATCTTGGTCACCTCCCCGTGGATATTTAGCATCAGGCATTCGATTAAGTGAGATAATTTGACTACCTTCCATTACTAACTGGTAGCGTCCGTTGCATCCCACCCTTTTGAGAGCATTTCGGTAACCTCTCTTAACTAAATTGTCAAAAACATCTTGGCTATCAGATTGATTGATAGCAAATCTTGGCATGGAGTGATATTGTTCTCACGACTATTTATATTCAACAACACAATCAGGGTATTTTTCAAGCAAGGGTAGCAGAACATCTAATCTTCTTTCTAATGGAGAACTTCCTTTAGCCCGTCGTCGCTTATTCTTAGCAGTCCTTTCAATAGATAATGATTGACGCTTAGTTAGATTAGAGATACAGATGTGGTATGACCACTCACCTTCACCCTTGAATCCGGTAGTGTATCGGGCACCACCTTTTAGATCACAGTTATGTTGTCTAAGGCGACGTTCTGAATTATTGGTTATCCCCAAATAAGTTTTATTGTGGATGGAATGCACTAACAAGTAAACCATGTAGTCCGTTAGTTCGTCCATAATAATCAAGACTCACTCGTCTTCAGAAGGTTGGTAAATAAAGTGCACGGCTTGAGAAATTCCAGCAATAAATTGCATCTCATGGGATTGCTTAATGATATCGTGCAGGATGGTATCGGTATCTTTCATCTCAGTTTCCATGCTATCAAAAGGAACAAAAGCCACAATATCATAAACATGATACAAGACACCCTCTTTATCAAAGTTAGTGGTATTAAGTTCATAACCACGAGAAACTGTAAGGCCGTAAACTGAGGTAGAGAAAGGTTGCATATCTTTTGCTTCACCCTCGGTAGCAATTAAGCGGATTAAAAATCCATCAGGACGTTGACCGGCTTCAGCCATAGCCTTAAGAGCATCTCCAATTTCCATACTTTCAGCCATATCGAACCACCATCTCCTTGTGGAAAGTTTCATAATCGAAGTTTTCCCAGTTCTTGATAACTTCTAACATAATGTTGAGGTCTCGGGACATGTCTTTAGTAGGGACATCTTGAATCTTGATATCAGGTTCGGAAGCCCCGGGAATGTTATAGATGGTAACTTGCTTGAAGTAGCCTTTTGACAACATGGTGGTAACTACCAGACGGGCTTGATCAGCATTCTGCTGGTTAGCCAAAGGAATACGAATACGCTCGGTAGCGTTAGTCATGATATCGGCTTGATGTTTGACAACTACTTTTAGATACTGTTGAATGTCATTGGCCAACCATGATTTAATATCAGATTCTCGGTAACCTTGTGTGACCAAGAAGTCAGCAAAGTTAGAAGCCACAGCAACTACCAAACGTAGAGGGTCATCCAAGATGTTAAACATAACAAAGTAAAGGTCATCTCGATCATCATCGGCTTTCATATCAACGGTAGCAGTAACGACAACATCGCCGTCTTTGATACCCAATTTAACATCTTTAACTTCTTTCATGCTCTCACTTCTTGCAAACAATCGTGGCAGCAGTAATATATACCTTGCTGTTCAATATCGAAATCTGTATTACACGCTCGGCAACGACGATACTTCCAGCGTAGCACCCAAACCGGGGATAGGAAACGGGCTTCAGCCAAGGTTAGTGCCGAGGGATTGTAGATTAAGTGTCCGTCAGTTTCCAGACCTTGTTCTTCACAAAAGTCAAGTAAACCTAACGGCATGGTGTTATTTTGTGAGACCTACCTACTTATAAGTTCGCATAACGGAAGGTATAAAAGGGTAGTTGCACACAGAGGGAGTGTAACTGCTCCAAGAAGCAGCATAAACGGTGATTTAATGACTAACTTTGACCCCATACAAAACTATATTTACAGCAAGCGAAACGGTGGACTGAGAATCTCTTTGGGTGGACTAAACCCAACAGGGGCTTCCTGCGAAATTATTAACGAACACGGCAATCCTAAGTTGATTGGAAAGTGTCATCGTCAAGTTTGGTATTCTAAGAAGCGGATTCCTCGGACTAATGTTTCTGATGACTTGAGCATGATTCGTTTTGGTATCGGTGATGCTTATGAGGAAGAATTGCAAAAGCATTGGGAAAAGCAAGGGATTCTCTTGGCTTCTAACTTGAAAATCAAAGCACCTATTGGAGTTTGTTCCGATGGTGAACAAATTGACATGAGTGGTGAAATTGACGCTATTCTCAGAATGGCTGAAATGGATGATAAGGGCCGAGTTATCGGTATGAATATGGATGAGGCTGTGGCTATCGAAGTTAAGTCTACTCGTGGCTACTTTAGCGAAAAGGTTCTTTTGGGTAAGGCTAACAAGATGTATCCAATTGGTTTTCCTAAGATGGAACACTTGATGCAAACCGGAATGTATCTTCACACTCGAAAAGTAGTGGAGGACACCTATGGAGTCAAGATTCCTTATGGTATTATCGTTTATGGTTTGGTGGATGCTTGTAAGACTAACCAATTCCGAATTGAATTGAGTAATGGTTATGATGGTGAAATCTTGGTAAAGACTATGGATGGTCGTTTGATTACTCCCGTTACTGATCCAATGAGTATGTTGGAAGGGGCTGATTACAAATCTATTCAAGGACTCACTATTGAAAACATCTTGGAACGCTATGTGCTATCCTATGAGAAACTCAAGGCTGATACCCCACCTGAACGTGATTTTAGTCTTCGCTTCTCTGATGAACTGTTTGAAGAACTAAAGAGCCAAGGAGAACTTACTAAGACTAAGATGGCTGCCTTTGCTAAGAGTCATATTACTCCTGTGGGTGATTGGCAGTGTTCTTATTGCGATTGGAAGGATGAGTGCTATCCTTTCGGTGTGATGACTGAGTTAGTAGAATCTGGTGGAATAACCAAAGAAGATGCTATGCGGGAACTGGGATTCTGAGACCAAGGCTCACAGCCACTGGGGAAAGGTGGATTTGACGCCCCCGGCGTCTGGGTAAACCTCGTTACTTAGGGGCAAAGCCTCGGAAAAACCAATTTATGGCTTTAATGCTATCGTCTGTGGGAAGTTTTACATCCACAAAGTAGACTTCAACGTCTTCGCCTAAGTCATCAGCAAAGAACTTGAGTGTTGATTTGATACCGCCGTAGTCATCACCATAAAGATAATCCCCATCGGTGTCATACCACTTGTTTAAAGGCCAATTTTTGAGGAGAGGAGTATTTTCGGCTGTAAACAGGACAATATCAGGTGGTTCTTCAGGCAATTCACCTAAACTATCCGTCATTGACTTCGCAGGGTTATCACAAACCTTAATGCCGGAATTAAACATATCAGGATCGACGGTATTGAAGTTATCGTCAGAGTTAACTGCAATCAACCAATCCTTTTCTTTGTCATAACAAAGTGCAGAGGCTCTTGGCTTCTGCATATCCGCACTTGGAATGGCTAATAATGACCATCCTTTCTTTATTATCGTTAGGACAGCCCAATGGAACTGCCATGCCCTGTATTGATGTGGAATCATCGAAGCGTGTTCCTGTCCAATTGACACTGAAGGTGCTGTGAAATCAAATCGTTCAGAGGTTGTTGCCCATTCGTAGGCTGCTTTAAAGGATGAAAATTGCCTTTTCGCAGAGGCTGGAAAGTCAGGATGTTTCGTCGAGTATTCTGACATACTAATTCATCTCTTGGCGAGTAATGTTAATGCGGCTAATCCGGCAATTCCTACCCAAAGCAAGATATTTGTTTTTTCAGGTTCAACTTGTGAAGACATGGGATCTTCATCACTGTCAGTATCGTCATCACTATCCTCAGAATCATCAGGAGTATCGGGAGTATTAACGTTATCAAACTGTTCTTGGGTCATAAACGGCTTAACTACCTGTGGCTCATCGGGACTAAAAGATTCAAAAACAAAGTTTTCACCTTGGTTTCGATAGTATTTGGTCATATATCCTTTTCGGAATTTGACTGCATCAGTAGCATTAGTAACCAGTGCTTTGAATCCATCTCCTCGATCGGTAACATAAACTCCTTGGGTAGCGTCCCACTTGACAGGATTGGTCCGTCCAGATTTACTGATTAAATCTTGACCGTTATCGGCAGTAGTATAATCCGCACCAGTATAGCCAGCACTATTGGTAACTTCATCGGCTTGATAAATCTCTGCTTGAAAAATGCTGTGTCCTAAAATCATGATAATCGCCCCACAAGAATAGTAATATCGTCTGGCTTACCACCCAGATACTCAATTAGTGGTGGCGGTCCGGGATCGTTATCCAGAGAATCAGTAAACGGGTTTTGCTGTCCGTAAAGTTTCTCAACATATTTCTGGCCAAAGGGTGCCCAACGTCGAGGGTCATCAGAAGCAAAGAACGCGGCTACCGTTAAATCAGTAGCAATTTGCTCTGGAGTTCTTTCGTCATTCAGAAGATGACTAATTTCCTTGGGATATAAGTTGTCCCACAAACCATCTGACGCTAACACTAAATAATCTCCAGACTTTAGTTTGGTAAGCATAGTGCGTTCTGCTTCAGAAGGTTCAGCATCTCGATCGCTACTTAGTGAATAAGGGTAGTTGAAATCATACTGCTGTTCTTCAGTCTGAAAAATCTTTTTTCCATCTCTAAAGACAGCCAATCCCGAATCTCCTAAGTTAGCCACAGTAACTTGCCGAGGCCCAGTTTTTAGAACTATGGTCGCTGTGCAAGAACCTTGATTACCACGTTTTAGTGCCGACTTGTATCCTGAATTAAGGATGGAGATAACTCCTCGGTCACCAGACTCGACGGCTTCCCAACATCCGTTAGCGATGTCACGAGTAAAGGGAGCCGGGTTAATACCATCATCTCTCCAACCACCTACGCCATCAAAAACTCCAGCAGCGACTCCTTGGACAATAAACCAAGTATCCTCAGGTTCATCCTTATCAGGACCAGAGGTTTGAGCAACACCCCACTCAATCATAAGTTCCATTGTTTCACTCCTTTGTAGGGTTACCCATTAACGCCGCAGTTAGTATTATGGCATTAAGACCAAAGAAAATACCGCCGAAAATCAATAGATTTCTCAATTCCTTAGAATTAGGCCCTGATTCTTCAACGACAACTTCTTCTTCCATAAAAATGGATTGTCTGCCCGACTACTTATAGTTGACTATGCAAAGTATAAGAGGGTGACCACACCAAGCAAGGGTATGTTCGTTAACGTAGTTGTGCGTGGTAATTGTTATCCTTATCGTGACATTCTAAATCAAACTTATGGTTTGCGATGGCACAAAACTCGAAAAGCCTATACTGGTGAAGTTGACATCCGAGGTCGCAAGATTAAGAATTTGGAAAAGTTCTGTGATACCTTTAATCTCAAACTTTGGGTTAACGGACAGATTGCTGTGGATGATAGCCAAGAGGAAGAAGAAAGTGATTTTGTAGAACAACAAACCTTTGACGATAGTCAATTAGGAAAATTGGGTGCTCGTGCTATGGGTATTAAGCAAGAACCCGGGTGGAAAAAGATAACCGTTACTCAGGATACTGAACCCATGGAATCTGTGGATGAATACTTTGCAGGAACTCGATTCAATCAACCAAGAAAACAACAGCAACAAGTCGTGCCCTTGATTAACCAAGCCTTGGAAGCAGGGTATGAAAACATTGTGGTAGAATGCCCCGTGGGTTCTGGTAAATCTGCTATCGCTATGGTAGTTCCCAAGATTTATAACGCTAACGCCTATATCGTAACTCCCCTGAAAGGATTACAAAAACAATATCTTAAAGAAATGCCCTTCATGAGATCTGTGATGGGTAAGGGCAACTATGATTGTTCTCTGGATTTAGAACCTAACTGTCGTAGCCAAGCCGATGCTGAAAAGGCTGTGGAGGCTGCTAAGATGAACCGTTCTCCTCAGACTGGTGGATGCACTACTGATACTGCTCCTTGTTCTACCATTGGTTTCAAATGTGCTTTCAAGTTACCTGTGGAAAAGGGTAGCATTAACTGGGGCAAAGAAGGAAGTTCTTTGTGTGATTATTTCGGGGCTCTTCGTGAAGCCCACCATAACCGATACTTTGTCGGTAACACTTCTTATCTCATGGGTATGAACCAAAGTGGTCGTTATCTGGCTCAGCGTGATTTGTTGATTGTCGATGAAGCCCACACCCTACCCGGTAGCATGGCTGACTTTTATTCTTTCGATTTGAGTGTCAAAAAGTTGGAACGGTTAGTTGGTATCCCTACCTTTAACGATATCATGGATGCTGTGAGTGCAGAGGCTGTGCGTTTGCAAGGCGTTCGTGATAAGATGCTGGGAGCATGGAGTCCTACTAATGAAGCATGGGGATTCCCTAAGATTGGAAGTATCGATGTCAAGACTGAGGATAGCCGTCATCAGATGGGTGCTAAAGTTTGGATTGCTTATCTAACACAACTTCGTGATACTGTGGCTAAGCGAGTAGAATCTAAGGCTTACGATGACAAGACTCTACGATATGCTCAAAACAGTCTTAACCATGTTAGCAACATGATGGATCAGTTGGCTACCAACCCTATGAACGTTATTTGGCAATACGATAATGATGACGAACCTGTTTATCTTAATTTCAAGCCACTTAACATTAACCATCTTAGCAAGGAGTTATTGTTGGGATTGGGTAGCCGCCGTATCTTTATGAGTGGAACTATTGCTGACCAAGATATCTTTGTAGATGAGTTGGGCTTAGATCGTAAGTCTACTTGTTTTATTAAAGTAGATTATTCCTCCTTCCCTCTGGATAACCGACCTATCTTTACTACCTTGCGTGGTGGGAACTTGGGTCGTGCTCGAAGAAATCAGGAACAGTTCCACATTACTGCCGAACAGATTATCACTATTGCTAAACAGTTCCCTGACCAAAAAGGATTAGTGCTACCATTTACTGACGAAATTGAACGCAACTTGGTAGAGGCTATCCAGCAGTTAGACCGTGGCGTAGCCGATAGGATTGTGCAACACACTAAAGGAGCAAGAGAAAGAGATGCTGTCTTTGAGGACTTTGATAAATCAAAAGGAAATCAAATCTTGTTTTCTACTTATGCTAACCAAGGTTATGATGGTGGTAGCGTAGGCTTTTGTGTAATTCCTAAATTACCATTCCCTTCTTTGGGTGATGTCAGAATTGTTAAGAAGACTAAGGCTAACCCTGATTGGTATAAAGTGCAAACCGGGGTGATGCTAACTCAGATGCTGGGCCGTATTGTGCGAAGCCCTACTGACAAAGGAAAAACCTACATTCTGGATCCAACTCTGGATTTCCATATGAAGGCTGGCTTTGAAGGTAGCAGACCTTTGTCTGAGTTCATGCCTAATTATATGAATGAAGCCATGGATGGTAAACAAGCCTCCGGGGCATATCAATCACGTTTGTGGTAAGATACATATAGGTAGTGGGAGAACTGGTTAGCATGAAGATCGCTATCTGCGGAAAAATGGCCTCAGGCAAAACAACTATGGCTGATTGGTTAGTGACTCAACAAGGATACAAGAAAGCATCTTTGGGTGGCAAAGTAAAAGAAATTGCTCGTGACCTATTTCGAATGAAGAAAAAGGATCGCCCTTTGTTGCAAAAAATCGGTATGATGATGCGTGAAGTTAGAGCCTCTGTATGGATTGATTATGTTATTGGTGTCGGAGATAGATATGAGGATATCGTTATCGATGATGTGCGATTTATTAACGAAGCCAAAGCCTTGCATGAGGCTGGCTGGACTGTAATTAGATTGAATATCGACGATGATACTCAAAAAGAACGACTTAAGCAAACTTATGATGATTGGGAAGTGCATTGGAACAATCGTGAAGACCCTTCTGAAATGGAAGTTAGTCAAATACCTGAGGAATATGTAAATATGGAATTAGATGCTGACTTTACTGATTACGGTAGCCTCATTCGATCAGTTTGAGTATTGCCCATAATCTGTGAAAAAGTTGGCTTTTTGCGTCCCGTATTAGAACAACCTTCTGGGATGTCAGCATAGATCATATCTCGATATCCACATTTGCTACACCTAAAAGCAATTTCTCCCAGACGGATCCCGTCCCATTCTTCAGTGTTAGAAAGATAACGAGTAATTGTTAACTCATGCTTTAAACAAGGCTCTTCATCATAATCGTCGAATTCTTCAACGTAAGTTTTAATAAAATGTTTGTTAGGTAGCAAGTCAGTATATTCTGGGATGTCTTCTTTCAAAGTAACGTCACAGTTACCACACTCAATATTTAATGTGGATTCTTGACCTCCGTATCCCTCAGGCATGTAGCCAGCGAAATATCTACTAATGGTTAATTGGTGTTCTAATTTAGGGCTATCGTAATCGCCATAATCAACTCCTTCATAGTAGCCACGGCATTTGTTACTACAAAAGTTACGCATTCCCACGGCAGTAAGAACTTCTAATTGAGCAGGAAGGCCACAAAGATAACAAGTAGGGTAACTTTCTCCAGCAAAGCGTTCTGAATCCATGTTATAAACATGAGAAGTCACACCTAAGGTAGTATAGAATTTCTGAACTTGCCTTGGATCTGTGATATTACGAATGGGTTTAGGAAGGGGAACGTGTTCATAGTTTTTGCTACCATCAGGATAGTAAGTCCACTTAACAATACTATGCACTTTGCCACCCTTGGTATTGACTACCATACGGCGACTTCCTCTTGGAGCCTTGAACTCAGATTCGTAACGACGGGTTTCTTGGTAGTTGGGATAGTCCCGAGAACCCCAGAACTTTTTAGCACCTTTAGTTCGTAGAGTCATAGGTTGTCCACGCTTATCCAGCACAACCTTAATATCTGCTGCAAGGATTTCTTCAAATCTCTTCTGCAAGTTTTCTTTCCAGTTAGCCACACGGTGAACTCTTTTGGTCTGATATAGTAAAACTTCGCCTTGGTCATCTCGATACAGCACTTGCACACGGATAGCGTCTTTACCTACCTTACGACCCCTGCCCCTTTCTTGACCAAAACGGTTGATGGTAGAATAAACTCTAACAATATGGTTAGGTTTTCCCGGTAGCGTTCGTTCATAGACTATTTCTTTAATGGGTCTGCCCCGATAAGTTAAATCATTGTTCCGACGAAATCGTCGTGGAGACAAAAAGGCATCTATGTCTGGCAAGGAAATATCAAGGTAGGTAGCCATTAAGGTGCCCTCCCTAAGAAAATAGGAGGAAGTTGTTCTTTGGCGTTAGCAATAATGTATCTCCAAATTTCCCAAGGATCATCAGTAAACTCTTTGGCTTCCTCGGCTAAGACATTTATTTCATTACCTAAAATCATCATACCGACACCTTCAGTAGTTCCACAAGCAGAACAAACCTCGGTTTCGTTATCGTAGCGACTGATAGCACCGGGGTAAGCACCCGGACGTTCGTCGTTGGGAATATAACCATCACAAATAGGACAAATAGGGTGTTGATCTTCGGCACGGTAATCTGCAACTACTTGTTGAATATCTTTAGAGTAGGTGGCACGTTGTTTACCGGATTTGGTAGCCGCTCGCTTTTGACGAGTAGCCTTAGCATACAATCCTTTTTTCTTGAGGGCTTCCACGGCTTTAGCAGGGAAATAGGCTTCACCTGTAGTAGATGACTTCTTTCCAGAACCAGTTCCCCACTTTTGTTGACTCCATTTACTGAGGTTATCTTGAGATTCTGTTTTCTTGCCTTTGTAGGCTCGCAATCCTTTTCGCTCACAAGCAGCCTCATACTTTTGCTTCAATAATTGTGATTTACGAGCCGACCATTGTCCTGCTTTCGTGCCATGGGTATTCTGTTTCTTAATAGAGTTCTTAAGTTTACGACGAATCTTGGCTTGTTCCACCCCATAAGTAGCATCATAGTTATCTTCAGCATCAAAAGAAGCATAGTTGGCATCTGAATCCCAAATAACGTTCAGGTCTTCGTATCGTGCACCACCAAGAATAAAGATAACAGGGGTATCTACATGTTGAGGATTATCACAACTGACGAAGTTACGGGGGTGTCGGTCAATCATCCCCCAAGCATCATCACGATACACAGGATTACAATTGTGGTGATAGTATGGCTGACTTGGGCGAGGAAACATCACGAAATAGTCTTGAATATCGATAGAATATAATTCAAAACCAGATCGATCCTCATGAGAACGTGCACCAGCATAGTCAAACGCTTCTTGTATGTGGAGAGTAGCGGGTTGGGTATCCTCAATACCCATATTCTGGGAGGTTCCCATTTTATCGTCTTCTAACCACCTTTGCCAAGTCCACTGTTTTGCATCACCTTTAGTCCAAACCCCACGGTAAACATTTAACGGGAAGTTAATATAATAAATAGGGCCATTATAACCGTGCTGTGCGTTCTGCCACAGTTCCAACATTTCATCCAGAGAGTTCGCCCGAATCGGTGTGTCCCGATCTGATTGAGTGAGTAGAGCATCAAAGTTCTTAGCATTCGGAAACTCTTCCAAGAGATCAATCTGGCTGTCCCAACCACCAAGAGGGTGCAAAAGCACCTCTTCGGCAGAAAAAGCAGAGTGATTAAGTAAACTTCCAAATTCCTTGGGATCTGCTAATCCGATAACACCACAGAATTGTCTTTCACCAGCGTTACCCGTTTTTAAGGATTCTTCGTTTCCTCCCTGTCCTAAGTCATCCTGATCTTTGTGAACAATAACCATGCGTCCCAAGATACCATATTTAGAAGTGTCTAACTTGGCTTTAGGTAAAAATAACTTGCCGTTAGTCAAGTCAGAATAATAATCATCAACAACGGTCTCAATGTTACCTAAGTCTCCGAAATGCCTTTCTTCAGAAGTCAGGCTACCGTGAACTTGATTGTCGGGATTAAAGTGGGCACAAGCAGATTGACAACCATCTGTTAAGTCACCATATTCATGAATGTGGAAACCATGGAGTCCCTCGTCCAAGCCACGGATAGCATATTGTATTTCGACCCCTTCAGAGGTTTGTTTGAAATAAACTACTCCCCAGCCCTCGCTACTTTCAGGATTGGCTAACAAAGCCACCCCTAATTGTTCATAATTATCTTCAGCACCTAAGTTAATAGGCAAACAATCATAACAGTAAGTCCCTGTTTGAATCGTAGTTAGTCCCGTGGTTTTATCACATTCTTTACAACATCTAATTTCTTCTGCCTTTTTAGTAGTCTTCTTTTTAGATTTAGAGAATCCTTGCCTTTTATCAGGCTCACGATAAGGCCGGCCCAGAGCCGTAAAGACATCCTCTTCAGTAGCACCAGCAAGATATTCATCGCTTTCTCGATTAAACAAACCATATTCAGATAATTTTAACCCGCGTCTCTTAGCCATCCATCGATACTTGATATTGAAATCAGCAGGTCCTGTAAAGTAGAGAATAGTGGCTCCCCACGCTTCGGGAGTAGTAACTCTAAAGTCTACTTTTTCGCCGTCAATAATAATTTGGGCTTTTTGTTCACCTACCCAGTTGATACCTTGATTGGGTGGTAGGATCTGAGGCAAGGTGTATCCATCCTTGAGGATAACTACGAAATCAATGTCTCCAATCATTTGGGCACCTCGACGATAAGAACCGCAAGCCATCATTTTTTCCACATAAGGTTTAATCTGGGCTTCTACGGTAGCCACAATTTTATCAGCCTTGGCACGGGGAAACTTAACTTTAGGTTGTTTTGGTGTTGCATTAAAGGTTTCTGATTCCCACTCGATATCGTCTTGCCAATCAGGGGCAGGTTTCTTTTCATCCCACTTAATTTCTTCTTCAAAATCAACTTCAGAACCGAAGTTAGCAAGAGTTTGTTGGAAGTTATCGGAAGCAGTTCCGGAATACATAATGTCTCGGAGTCCATAATCATTTAGAGAAGGTTCAGGTTGATAAGATCCCGGGAATCCTTCGGCTTGTCGTTCAATACGATAAAAGTTACCAGCAATAATCTGCTTTTCGAAGCGACGAATAATCTTGTTAACTTCATGGGCATCGTGTTCATCGATATCGTTAATCTTCGGGATATCTGTAAAAAGATACACAAAATATGCATAACGCAGACGATTGAAAACGTTACGGGAACTCCAATCGTTTTGTTCAGGTAATGGGGCTACCACGGGATCATAGATAACCAAGTCTTTGTTATTACGGAAACCATAGTTGCCGGGGTTTTTGGTATCACGGGTAACTAAACCAAAATCACTCCAGAGGAAAGTGCTCCACTCTTCAAAAACTTTGGGTCTTTCTTGACCTTGGGCACGACTACGTCCACCGATACGATCTAACTTTTCTTGAACCATAAGATATCCATGACGGTGTCCCGGAGACAAAATGGTTAGCCAATCTCGCTTAAATTGTTGGGCTTCTTCGCTGGCTTCACCGAATTGACCGTTATTGACAATAGTTTTATAGAGGCGACGCATGTCTTTGAGTTCAAAAATCTGATTATCCACAGCGTAAACTTTAACTTGTCCTGTAGGAAGACTAACATTATCCTTTCTCATGGCCATAGTTTCACGAAATAAATACAGCACCATCTTGTTAGCCATAGGCGGAAACATCCACTTGTCGTGGTCACGAGCCCATTGAGTAGCACCCATGCGTCTTTCTAAATATCGATCATATTGGAAAGCGTCCATTTCTCCGTCTTTGAGCAGAGGAAACCCTTTCATAATTTTGATAATTTTGTCAGGCTCGGAGGCATGTTGCCAGACTGAGCCTTGGCTACCCGAGCCAATATACTTACCCAAGTCTGAGATACTTACCAAGAACCTCACTTCCTAATGCCAATGTCGTCGATGACCTCAATAACTTTTGCACGGTTGCGGTTAACCCACCAGATGGCACCCAAACTGGCAATAGCCGCCAAACCACCAACAACGTTAGTAGTGGAAACTACTCCTGAAGTGTAACCTTCAGCACCGTAACTCGGTCCTTCAATATCCATAATACCCATGCAACCATACTTGGCCAAGGCTTCTTGGAAACGGAACCAGTCTACTCCGGAATCGTTAACTAAACGTCCATCAGAGGTATTCTTGTTTTGACCCGACTCGGGTGTGATAGCATAAGGATCAACTCCGGGGTTGGAATCTCGCATAGCGGCGACAATAGTTTGTGTGTCAGGGAAAACCAAAGTTCGAACTCGATTGTGGATAACCTTTTTGCCCGTGGGTTGACCATCAGAACCTTTTTGGATTTGCTGATGTGGGTAAACCAAGAATTGAGCGATATATTCATTACCATCTCGGGACTTTACGAATTCACGGCAGATATCGGTAGACGAAAAGTATTGTCGACCTGTGTAAATCTTACCATCCTTTAGTGGGTGTCCATGGATAGTCCATTTCTGATCTTCCAATCCCTTCATGAGTCGGTCTTGAGCACCCTTGGTTTGTGGAGAAACCTTGATAGCAGATTCGTCACCATAAGAAGCCCCACCCAATTCATAGGTTTGAGCCGGAGTTAGGTAAACATAACACATCCATTCTCTTTCTTCGTTAGTGTTATCGGAGTATTTCTTCATATCTTTAATTGATTGGTCTGTAAACCGATCAAACTCGGCTCGCCAAAGGCTTCTATTGCTTAGTATGTTACCACCACCTTGTTTTCTTGAACTTGGGCTCGTAAAGGAGCACCTAATTGAGTTACTAATTTGAGAAGGGATTCTGGAACTTCTACCTTGAGGGGTCCACCAGTTCCCGATTCTAAAATCTGACAAGGGTAGCCCTTATCGGCACAAATATTAACCAAGGTGGCTAACGCCACAGGATAAATCTGTCCAGCCATTTTAATTAAACGGGTCTTATCGAATTCAAAACCTGCTGCACCGTCGAAAAGTTCTTGTTTAGTGAATTGACGAAGTTCTCCAGTCGTGGTGTTAACCATAGTAGTCAAAGACTTGTCAGCCTTAATTTCAACTTCTAAACGAAGGGCCTTACGTCGAAGTTGGTCTTCTTTCTGTGCGGTTTTTCGGTCACGGACAACTTGCATTTCTTCTTCAGTAAGTTCAGGTGTTTCGCTAACATTAGGAATATCAATGGGTTGGTAATAACCTAAGCAAGTTTTGGGAAGCAATAGTGAATCTGTTCGTGTCTCAGGGTGGTCTTCGGGCCACACAACAACATAGTTACCGATTTCTTGCCAGACAGTAACGTGAGTTCCAAGATCGAAATCAGGTTCCAACCACGAATCGATAGGATCCATAGATTCAATTCCTGAGCCATCTTCAGTCAGGATAACTTCAATGGGTTTTTTGTAGAGTGTGAGGTAATCTTCTAATGAAACCTGCTTCTGAACTCGCCAAGGAGGTTGTTGTTTGTTAGCAGCCGCTTTCATGACAGACTCTATATCAGTAAGATCAAGATAATCGGCTACCCGCCCATACAAGTTTTCGAATTGAACTTCAGTAAAGAAACCATCCAGAGTAACGATATCAGTCTTAATGTGCTGAGTAACCAAAGGCATCAAAGCCTTTAGGAATGAATTGCGGAAGAAACTTTGGTAATCGGAGTTGTTACGGTCAAGCCCGCCAACAGGAGCAGAATCCCAGAGACCTGTAATAGGATCATAATCTTTTTCCACGATGTAAACATTATCGGGGTCATTAGCAGCCATAGAATCTTTTACCTTTTCTGCCTCACGAGGTGAAACGAACTCATCAGATATGGGTCCGTTTCCTTCAACATGAATCCGATAAAGTAATTGTGTAGAGTAAGTAGCAATTTTTCCCACATCTGAGGTAAAGGACTCGGTGGTAGTAGCCTTGGCTATCATCGAGATATCTGCAGTATCAATAAGATAAAAAATCAATGCTGCACTTATGCGGTCAATACCAGCATTCGGTTCTTTTTCAATGTTAGCGACAACCGCTGTAACATAATCTGACAAACGATTGGCCTCATCCTCACCGGTTTCCCCATTAGCAACAGCCATCTGATAATTACCTACTAATTCTTTACAGGTTAGAACATTACTAACATTACTTCGTGGAGTAAGTGACGTAGGGAGATCTACCGACAACTGCAAAAGATAGGCATCATCCACTTTGCCTTGCAAAACCTCTAAAGTTTTTCTGCGGGCTTCCTCAATAATCGCTGCTTGAGGTGGGTTGAACGGGTTAGCCATAGCCACAAGTTCTCCATACATAAGTTCGATATCTGCTGCCTCGTCCTCACCACTAATAGAATTAAGGAGGTTGAGAAGTTCCGCCTTAACTGTGGCATTGGTTTGCTCATAATAACGCTTTGCCATGAATCTTCCTGCGGCCTCACAAGTTTCTTCTTTTAGAAGTGCGTCGGGTTTAACCATGGCTTCCCCTTCGGCTTTTAATGCATTCCGCAAGAAATCTTCCGCCTTCATGGGTATTCATGGTGCTCACCGCTATTTATAGTTTCTTGTCGATTGTTTGGGTTATCCTGAAGGTATATAAGGGTGGTGTGACAACAGTTATTTGTCCCGACAACAAAACACAGGGACAACACACAAACAAAAACATAGGAGATAGATATTATGACAAACGCAGATGAAATCGCAGCATTTATGACTGAACTTGAGAACAACCGACCTGCTCGCAGTGCAAACAGCGGTCGTCGTGGGGCTTCCTACGACATCCTGAAGCCAGAGTTTGGTGCCATTTACCGAAACTACGCTATTGTGTCCTTCAACCAGCAGGAATCCCCTCTGGGTGCAGACAGCATCGTGGTCCGAATGGTTAACCTTGACACTGGCCGCCGTGAGAAGATTTACCTTCAATCTTTCGAAATCAATGATTGGGAACGCTTCGTCAAGAACAACGACATCATTACCCAAGCCACCCAAGAAGATGGTTCTACCAAGAACAACTACAACCTTCCAGTGGTCGTTGACTTCTTGAAGCAAAAGGAAGAATCTACCAAGAACCCCGGTCGCTTCTACAAGTCCTTCAACGCTATCAAGCGTAGTGACATCACCCGTGATGAACTTCCAGAATACCACGAGGACCAAGCCCCTGAGGCAGCCTCCGAGTGAGACTCCCTCCCGTAATGCTACGGGACAAGGTTCACAGCCGTAAGGCTTGATGTTCGAGACCTCCCCGGTCTCTGTGCTAAGTTGTCGTGCCGAAAGGCCCAAGGCAGATTGCATACGCCGGGGAGTGGTTCCACTACTCAGATATACTTTTGCCGAAAGGCTCATGGTTTGAAGAGGTAAAGGTTGCCTGACTTCGGTTGGTCCTCCAGAATCCATTGGGTTATCCCTCTGCGTCCTCCACCCGTTGGGGCGGAACCACAAACTCTCACTTTCCCCTGAGTTGTCGAACAGAAAAGCAGTTATAGGTGTTAGCCATGTCAGTAGAATGGAGGGACATCAATGATAGAGGAAGCATTGTATCTTTACGCTAAAGATTGCGTCGAAAAGTTTCAAGACTTCAATTCTTCAGTAGAAGCCATTTATCAAAGCAAGATTACTCACGACCAACAAAGAGGTTCTGGGGTAGTTATCAAGATAGAAGACGGTCCACTTAATACTGGTCGTAAGGCTAACGCTGAAGAAACTGCAGTTTACTTTACCATCTCTGATGGACAGAATGCTATTACTTGTCTGGTTCACAATGGTAAGTCTACTACCATGCCCAGTGGTATGGATTCCATGACTTTGACTCAAACCTTGGTAGTCTTAACCGAGTCTATGAGAAAGGGTCAACAAGTAGGAGTAGTAGGCCAATTTCAGATCCATCCACAAGGCAAGGAAAAGGTGTTCGTTTGCGAGCAAGTTTATATGCTGGAGGAATCCCATGTATCACAGTTGCTACCTAAACAGGTAGTGGATTTCAAAAGTCTGTGTAAACGCTACGGCAAAACACCCTTGCAAGTAATGATTTCTGACGATACTCTGTGGCGATATGTTTACGCCCATGATCCGATTAAGTTAGCCGTGATGCTGAATTGCTTAAGTCCCTTTAGTAAACAAGATATGATGCATATTGCCGTGATTACCAGTATGGGTGAAGGCAAAGACCATCTTATTGAAAACGTGATTCAACCTTTAGTGCCTTGTGGAGTAGCCTCTACTGGTAAACTCTGCACCATTCCCGGTCTTTTTGGGGCTATGAGTGGTGAAGACCTTAACTCTATTGAGTTGGGACTTATTGGTAAAATGAATAATGAGCGTATGGCTGTTAGCGAGTTTCAAACATGGGGTTCAGATGTTTTCGGAGAACTCATGAATATGCTGGCTAACGGTTCTTACACTATGCAAAAAGGCCAAGTAGATATCGAGCGTGAGGCTTGTTTGAATGTTTCTTTCTGGGGCAACCCTGCAAAGGAATACGATGAAAAGATGGACAAGATAAAAATGCTGGATGTCTTTGGTGAATACACTTATCAAATGATTAGCCGTATGACCTTGATGTTCACTCAAATGACTCTTACTGATGAGGGTGCTGACGAGTATGTAGAAAACAAGATTCTGGATGCTATGGGTGGTAATTTAGATACTCCCGAGTCTAAAGAAAGACTTCGTATTTGGCGTTCTTTCTTCCGTGAATATCTTCGTTATGTTAGCCGTTTGCAACCCGATATTAACAAGTCCCGTGAACTAATTAGAAGTCAATTTCAAACTCAAGTCAAGGAAACCAAAATGTTTGATGATGTTTTCTTGAAGCGTTCTAAGAAAGAGAACCGCAAGTTCCAACAATTCATCAACCTTTGTAAAGGGTTTGCTCGATTGCAGGGCGATGATGCTGTTGATCTTAATCACATTTCTATGGCCACAGAGTTGTTTATGGTCGCTTTGGAAACCGTAGTTCAGAATGTGCCTCTTAACATGGACTTGTTGGCTAACGACCCTAAGATGCGACTCTTGGTGCAAGCCGTTAAGACTTTGGTGGGTGAGGGTTATCCTGACCGTGGAGAATTAGAACTTCGCTTAAGGCAGAACCATATATCTTTCAGAAAAGAACAAATCGATACCCTTTTTGCTGAAGAATACCTCATTCAAATGAAAGACGGAGAAGTTATCTTGGACGGTAGCAAATTCGAGTAAGTATAAATAGGAGTCCACAACTATTAAAATCCGGGGAGATAACCATGTTGCAAACTACCATCCGAAAGTGTCGCAGGGCTTACTTGCTGATGCGGGATGATGATGTAGGTTTAGGTGCGGCTGCTAAGCGAGTAGGCACTACTTCCCGAACCTTGAAACGGTATTTCAAAAATAATAAGATCCGAATTAAGAGATTGGGTAAGACCGGGCAGTATCGTGTGGTCTTGCCTCCGAAGCAACTTAAAGAAAAGATGTTGACTTTAATGCAACCTGCTCCTTTAGGCGAAAACATGAGTGCTACTCGTGCAGCCAAGGAATTACACACTACTGTGGCTCGAATGCGATACCAAAGATTGCCCGTAGACACTGGCTCTGGTATCCGATATTATCCCATTATAAAGAAAAATTCAATTGGAAGATGGGAACCAAACTTCCGTCCAGTATCCGATAACTCAGTGGTAGTGTATGGATATGTTTATGGTTTGGGTGATTCTGTGCAAGGAAAGGGTTCTCAATTGGGACCTGAGGCAAAAGCCGCTAATTCAGACCCTAACTACGCTGATATCTGGTGGCAAATCGATTTCAATAGTTTTCCGTCTACTCTGAGGGGCAAAGAACTAATTGCAAAATACAAAAAAGCAATTGTAGATTTGGTGAAACGCAATTTAATGAAACCTACTATTACTAACCGAAGATTGGCTACTAAGTTCCTTGGAAATGCTAATGTGGCTGCTTCTGCTGCTGCTTCTGGTCGAGGACGTGCTGGGGCTAATATGAAGTTGAGTCCTTTAGAAGATATGATGCAAAGATATGATGTGCACATTGATAAAAAACTGGACAAGATCAATATGGGTGTTGATGGTGTAAAGACCAATAACATCGAGTGGACTTTGGCCCGAACTATTACTGGTAGCACTGCTCGTAAAACTTCTGAGGGTAACTTCCAAGTCATGTTTTTGAGGAACAATGGTTTGACTACCTATCCTTCTACTGGACCTAAGAAACTGAAACTACGTTATGATCTTTCTAAGGAATGATGCAAGAAGGGCATAAATAGAAATAGTCGTAACACGGATTAGAAACCAAGGTTATCCATGCCGACAGAAATCCAAGGAAAACTATGCGAGATATGTGGTGAAGCCGCAGTTTGGAAAAGTCGATTAAGTCCCATGGGTTTTATTAAGTGTGATCGGTCTAAAGGTTATTCTCATTGGTTGGATTACTATTATTGCGATCAACATTTGCATGATACTAACGACCGCTTGTGGACTAAACTTAACCGAATCAAGATTGGAAGAGTATAAGTAGTCGACGAAGCCATATCAAACTATGATCATTAACTGGGCCAATAAGGACCACCCGGTTTTTATTACGACCCGTCAGGCTGTTGAAATTATGAGGGTGCTGGAGCCCTATGGTTTAATAGGTGATTGGGAATGGATGACCATTGGTTCGGGATTTA
>VMHT01013042.1_pt1 | contig 40607 bp, 54 predicted proteins | sample 4693611 | NCBI WGS metagenome assembly VMHT01 (sample SAMN12280063, study PRJNA550983) | marine metagenome | isolation source: seawater sampled from same location over 5 years 0.02-0.2 micron viral filtrate | place: USA: collected off the coast of southern California halfway between the port... ...
ACCTTGTGTCCTTTGATGCTTAAATCGTTACATATCCGAAAAGCATTTGCAAACACTTTTTTTAAGTTACTGAAAACAAAAAGAAAACAGATAGAGAGAGACACAAGAGAACACCAAAGAACACAAGCGCAAACCATAGTCAGCCACGTGTCGCGCCAAATCACACCAAAGTGAGCCAAGGTATTATTGCGTATTTTGCAATTATTGATCGGGCGCGTTCCTTAGTCGCGCGGGCGTAGGCGCGGGCATGCGGGGGTGTGCGCGTATTGCTTGTATTATATACCCCCTCAGATTTTTTCGTCAAATTTAAGTCTCCATGGCTCCCTTGATAGTACAAGTGTAGTCCACAGTCTTCCAATGACCATCTGGTTGTATTTCTTCATGTACGTCTTTCATCTCAATACAGTCGCTACGCTCGTCAAACCATTGTATGTCCTGTGTAAGACACCCAGAATCCATACACACTGTCAGTAGTAATGTCCAAATAACTTCCATAATATTGCCTTATTATAATGACCGATAGGTAAGACCACTGAGGAGCAGTGCTAAAGTACAACCTTGGCTAACTATAGTATACCTATATATGTAACCAAGGCTCTTCCTTAAAGGGGTACTTTAGAGATTCAACCATCCTGTTGAACCCTGCTCCTTGTGTCCTGAATTAATACCTGACATGAACTTATCTAATTCCACATCCAGTAATTCTTCTTTTCTTGTTCTGATTTCTGTATCTGCATCAGCAGCCATTTGGTCCACCCAGTACTGGACTGCCATAGCAAGAACGTCAAGTCTGTCGTCATGTGCTAACGCTCCTCTTTGTTTAGTAATCCTAGTCATCTGGTATGTGAGCATATACTTTATGCCCTTCTCAGGTGGCATAGACTGAACACTATCGTAATCCCTTTGGATAACCTTAGGGTCTATAACCAACCTATGCTGGTTCATTACAGGCTCAAGTGTATCTATAATCCTGTGTTCCTTCTGTTTACTGTGTCGGACCTCTTCTATCGTCACTGGATGTGTCTTCAACAAGTAAGGTTTAAGCAACTCAGTAAACATACCGTCACCAAAGTTACTCTCAACAAGCACTAAGTTAACCTTATGTATTTTAGCTAGGTCACATAAATGCTGTAGTGTACTATCAGAGTACCCACCTTCTACCCCACCAGCATCTACTACGTGCAAGAAACCATTAAGCATCTTTACAATAGCGTATGCAGTCTCATCAGAGCCTCTACCAGAGGGGTCAATAGCTAGAACGCTACCTGTATACCCTGTACGGCCTATAGTGTCCTCAGGGGCGTAGAACTTGTCTCCTGATAGTCCTACGTTTGGTAACTCATCTAGTGGTTTAAAGATACCATACACCAGTTTTTCAGGTGCAGTATCCTTATCACAGGAGTAGATCATTAAGTCACTTAGTTTAAGTGGGTATTTGTTTGCATCAGATAGTGAAGTATCCAACATAAATTGCAAAGCAAAACCACTTCTACCATAACTTAGTTCTCTTTCTAATAAATCTGTATCATCAAATCGTTCAGGGTCTGTAGGAAGCCCATACACAGCCTCTAGGTTTGTTTGTAAGGATTCATACAGCATAGGAGCTAACCTGCCCCCATACGCTTTCTCTGAGCGTTCTATGGTAGGGTAACGTGCGGGCCATACTCTCATTTGATAACCACGCCCTAACAAAGTATTGTAGAGGGACATTTCATTCTGAGGTGTACCAAGGTATATAATCCTACCATCAGGCTTGAGAACAGCGTCAAACTCTTTGACAGTCTCTCCAAGCTTTTCCCGCATCATATGTGTCATGCTGTTGTTGGGTACTTCTACGTCATCAGCAATAATAATGTCTGCACGTGAACCTGTAAGCTGCCCTGTAACGCCCACAGACTTCACTGAGGGGCTTCCAGAGGCTTTAGCGGGGGCTACATCAAAGGCTATCTTAGACCACCTCTGGCCCTCTCTAGCAACCAGATGCTGGCATATAGGGAGTTCCATGATGATACGCTGAGTAAACGTAGAGAAGTCATCAGCACGTGCCTTAGACGCAGACACAACCATAAACTTTAGCTGTGGGTCTAGGAGTAGTTGATGTACTACGTAAGCAGCAGTGATGTAGGATTTACCTACACCACGAAAAGCCTCAATGATACAACGCTTGGGGCTATCCTGTAGATAGTTTGCTATATCGTATTGTATAGGGGTAGGCTCTGGTAAGCCAAGGTGTTGCCACACAAGGTATGTAAAGTTTCTAAAGTCTTTTAATTGTTCTGGAACATTAACCATTATCTATTCCCAAGTGCAAACTTTATTTTTTCTATGTCTATTTCTAGTTTATGCACTTTTTCAATAGTATCTTGTACATTCTTAGGTGGCTCAAAAGCATCAATCCATTGATCGTTTTCTTCTACTTCAGCCATAGCTAATTCAAGATTGTGTTCTAAGAAAGATATTCGCTCTGTCAAACCAAAATAAACCCAAACTGATACGGCTGTAAAAGCAATCATACTGATTAAGTTGCGTAGAGGTATGGTAACTTCTGAACTTTCATTTAACTTGTGAGCCATTTGTTTCATTGTAATTGTTCTCCAACATCAAACGGCAAGTCTTTTAAAAGATTAGCCATAGGACTTTCTGCTGTAATTACATCAAGGGAAGCACCATTGTCTTTTAAAAACTTGACAGCTACTGACAGTTCACTTGCTGTTGCTTCTCCACCCTGTACTCGCATAAGCAGTTCTTTGGTGACTGCATCGTGCAAAGTATCCATCAGTTCTTTTTCTGTCACTGCCATTCTCCTGTGCGAATTTGATCCGTCACTTCTATAGCTCTCTGGCCTACTTGTTTAGCCCACCTACTATTAAGAAACTCGTCTGCTGCCATATCGTAACTTCCGTCCTTTAGCAGAGCCATTGCGTTTACGAACTTGCTCACTGTCCCTATCCCTACGTTGAAGGTAAAGTTGATAAGGGCTGCTAAACGTACCTCGTCTAGCTCTGACATCCAAGGAAACTTTGTCAGTAGTTGGTACTTGGCTTCTTGTATATCGTTTTGTAGAAGCATCTCTGCTTCCTCTTCCGATATTCCTACATCTTCCAGATTTCTTCCAATACCTATTGTGAGTTTGTTTGCTGTGCATTTGTAAGGTTTTAATTTTATTCCCTCATGGCGTTTTAGTTGTTCTATAAGGCTCATGTGTTATTTCTTTCCAAACATTTTTGTTGCACCTTTGATACCAAAGCTTGCAGATACAATAATTCCTAAGGTATATCTATACCAATCTGGTGTCATAGACAAAGCCTCAAAGCCTCGCTCTACGTATTCTACAGTAAAAGGCAGGAAGCAAAGCAGCAAGGGTATGCTAAACAAAATTGTTAAATACTCGTCCTTCCAACTTTCTTTTGCGCCATCTATTGCTGCTTTATCCCAATCAATTTCACCAGATATTTTCTTTTCCATAATGCTAGTTTCTGCTTCAATCTTAACTAGCTTTTGTTTTGCTTTAGCTTTTTTGGTATCTACATAACCTTCTACGGCACTGCTGGCTACACCAAACAATCCCTGTAGTAATACACCCATCATAGCTTTTGTCCTTTTAGTTTCTTACAACGCCAATCTCTAGGACGCATATCTCCATGATCCATTTTTGTGATCTCGTTGCCCATTTCATAAGCTCTAGTTTTACATTGATCGTATGTATCATACGGCCCACGTATGTCTACAAACTCCCAACAATCAGTGGGTACAGACAAACTACAAGCTAGTACCAGTGTTTTAAACATAACTCGCTGCCCTTGCTATAGAAACCATAACTGCCAATACTAATCCAACAGCTACTGTTATTACAACACAAATTAATGCAACTGTCTTAAAGGTTTCTTCCATTTCTCTGGCCTTTTCCATAGCTAGTTTTCTAGCTTTAAATTCAGCCTCACGTTGTTCCTGTAACCTTTTTTGTCGTTCAGCCAAAATACTTTTCCAAGTACCATGACCAAAACGCATATCCACCATACTGGCTACTTCCTGCAACTTTTCTGCTGCTAGTTTTGCATCTATGACTTCTTTTGCTACAGTATCTACCCCAAATTGATCCCCAAGTCCTGTACCAGACTTTTTGTTTCTGGCTTGTTGAACTTGTTTTTCACCTGTAAACAGGTCATCAATCTGGCTTGCTATTTGTCCAATATCTTGAACAGTGCTAATGTGTGTCTTAATAAAGTCTACACTTTGTTTAACTAATGCAATCCCTGCTAGGGTAGTACTGATAGGTTCCATGATAGTTCCTTATAGCTTCATTAACAGAGAAGATGCCAAGCCAACGACAATAACCGTTGACCCCATAATCATTGCTTCTAAACGCCACATACGCCTATCTAAGCCAGACAGTTTGTCTTCTACTGCTTTATAACGCACAGCACATTCTTTTTCGTGTGCTTCTAGCTCTAATGCAACTCGTAGTTCTGGTGAAACTTCCTGTGATGTTTTCATTAGACCGCCATCTCTATTGCAATCATTGTCCACAATGCACTGTCAGAATGTCTAAGGTTGCCGCTTGAAGAAACTCCAGCTTTTATCTGAGCGTCATAAGTTGTTGCGCTTGTTGTTGAAGGAGTATCTAAATAGTTTACTGCCCAATTAATCGGAGCAAAATCGGAGCCATCGTGATAACCAAATCTATTAGATTCATAGATTACAGTAGAGCCTCGCCGTATTCTTAAACCTGCATCACCAGTGTTTTTAGCCAAACCGCCAGCAGAATGAATTACTAAAATTTTACTTGATGCTGACGTAGGAGTAATTGTTATAGCAGCATCCGTTGTTGTCCAGCTAGTACCACTAGCAGCGACTTCCGTGTTTCCAGTTGTTTGAACAACTTGCAACACACTACCACTACGAATAGGAATACCAGCAGATGTTACTGCGCTAAGAGACTGATTGTTTAACTTTGTAAGTGCCATATCTGTCTCCTATTTTAATGCTGTTATAGTTAAAACTGGAAGGTCTATAGGAAGGTTAGAAGCCCCACCGTCCCAATAATGAGAGCGAAACAATCTGCCAGTGTAATTGCCATCATATCTTCTAACTGTCATGTCTATTGTTTTAGCTGATGTCCAACTGGCTACCCGTCCTGTTGCGGTAGAGGCAGAGCCGCCGATAGGAATACGCCACTTGAAATAATGGTGAATTTGGTCGTATGAACCAGAAGCCCCAGTGGTTTGTCTTGACCCAGTGATTTGTGTTCCGTCTATTCGCATTGCCGAATGACAAATACGAGCAGCAGTGCTATCCCATGCAATTTTATATTGAAACTCATAGATTACGCTAGTTGCCCCTGTCGGCGGTGTATAAGCAATACTAGAGCCATTAATAACAGCATGGCTATCAGTTAAATGAACCTCGGCGGTGACATTCGCTGGAGTATAAGTGCCACTGCCAACTGTTATTGGTTCACCATTGCCAACAAGTGTTAATGTTTCTAATATATTAGAGGTTGAAAAGCCATGCGAGCTACCATCTGCTTTTAGGAGGGAGTCTACTTTTAAAATACTTGTCATGTGTATCTCCTATGCCTCATCAGTTTGGTAAGTTACACTAAAGGCAAGTAACGAATTTGCGTTGTTTATGTAAGTTGTTAATATTTCTACAATACCGTCACCAGATGCGTTCGTTAATCGTATTCGTTTAGTGTTAGTTAAAGCATACCCCATTGGAGTGTAACCAGCACCCCAACCTGTCCACTCAGAAAACTCTCCGCAACTAATTGCCGAATGTTGGTTTGCATTATTTGCAACATTAAAAGGAAGATTTATCACTTGTATTCCTTGACCACTTCCACCGCCATTTGTATAAGTCCTTGAAGCTGGAAGTTTGATACTGACTTGAGCGTGTACAATATCTCCAATTCTTGTGTAAAAACCAACTTGATGCGTGTACGCAGTAAAAATACTAGCATTTATGTCTGATGCAGAAGTAGAAGAATAAGCTGGCGTAAATGTGCCAGTGCGATAAAATTCCCCTGCTCCAACTTGATTTAAAATTACTTTTCCAGATGAGTTTATACTAAGCGCATTTGTACCGTTAGTATGTTGGAGGGTTTCCACTCCTATAATTGAAGCCATGTTATCCTCCTATCCTAATAAAAAGCCACTAAAGCGACATTCAGATACATTGTTATAGTAACCGCCATTTGAACTGCCACCATCTAGAAGTTGAACTTCATCACCCACTGCACAAGTATGAATTAATGCAATAGATAAATTTCCGTACAAGTTTCCACCGCCACTAGATGTTTGTTGAAAATAACCATACCCTTTTAAGCTACCGTTAATTTTTAATTGTATATAAACAGTACCATTATTTGCAGTAGCTCTTACAAGACCCATATCTAGATGAAAGTAGTAATCACCTGCGACTGGAACTATGTATTTATTATCACCTGTTGACCAACTATTTGTACTATCAACCCGAACAACTGGAAAAGGAACTGGACTGGTAGTAACATAAGCTGCATTGTTGCCTACTACACAAAATCGTGGTTGTTTAGGCATAAGAACTGCGCTACCAGTAGTCTTAGGCTGTAATTCATCTACATATAACTTACTCATATCACACCACCGTAAATGTGCCGTTGACTGTCAACGTAGCTGCAAGTGTAAATGGTCCTGCTACAAGAGCGTTTTCACCACTGGCAATCGTTGTATTGTCTGTTAGGCTGTTAGGGTTAACTCTGATGTGCGCTGCACCACCACGGCTGATCGTTGACGACAGTTTGTTGGTATCTACTGAGCCGTCCGTTGGGGTTACAGTGTTACCCACCTCACCCAAAGCCAACACATAATCAATGTTATCAGATGAAGATAATGCAGAGGCAAATATTAAGTTACTTCCACTAACACTATATGCATCATTAGGTGCTTGGGTTACGCCATTGAGAGATACAATTAGCTGTTCAGCCGTAGCTGGCTTGTAAGCTGCGCCACTCACTGTCATGGCGTAGGTTGCTGTTGCTGATGCGCTAGGCACTGTTATTGTTTTAAATTGCCCACTAAGGGGCTGTTTACCTATATATGGCATCAGTCAGCCTCCTCAATTGTTAAAGTGCCAGCCGCTACTTGGCGTTGGATTTCTGCGTAGTCTGTGTTATCTGGGTCAATTGGCACAAACAGAGTTACACCGTTAACCACAGCATGAATACAGACAGTTTCACCATCTAAATTGTTTTGATATTTTGCTGATGTAATATTCATTTATAACTCCGCGCTTGCTGTCCAACTTTCAAGATGATTATTAGCAGTTGTACTGTTAATGTATGGGCTTGCCATGTGTGGAGAAAGCAATTGAACGCCAGAAGAACTAAAACTTGAGTTATTATTTACTACCGTAACAGTTGGACTTGACCTCATGCGAACCTGAAAATCAATTTGCGATCTGCCGTAACTCGCTCCTAACTGTGCTACTTGAAAATACCAAGGCCCACTACCTGTTGAAACTGAACTTTGGTCATAGTATCTTTGACACTTGCGTAACGTAGTTCCGTAGTCCTCATGCTCAAAAAGAGGGTTGGCTACATCTCCGATTTCAAGCTGTACTTGCGCCAAGTAAAAGTTGTTAGATGTGCTATCCATCCAGTTGACTTGATTAGATGTGCCGTAATGATTTCCATTGGTAGACCAAGTATTATTTGTGCCGTGAAAAGTTGAACCCCACGCTAAACCAAATACAACTTGAAAACCTAATCCATTGTCGTTGGCTATTGCCCCACCTGATGCAGTAATCAATGATGTGCTTCCAGCAGTCGGAGTTATTGTGATTGTTTTCTTTTCCCAAGTGTTAGCACTATTAATAGTATATTCATTGGGAATTACAGCAGAAGTATTATCTTGTTTATATATAGTTGCTGTGTATGTACCAGTTTTGTTAGATTTAACAAAAAATGACAGGGTTATAGTCTTAGCAGAGGAAGTCCCATACTGCAAAGGTTGAAGATTTTGCGCTTCAATGCTTTGACCAATAGAAATATACTGACCAGCCGCAAGGCTTGTATCAGCCGTTGTACATTTAGCAAGTAACGAATAGCCTGTACCTGTGGGTGTGTCTGTAGATCGTTCAGATGTAGCTGCGCCATCATTACTTAACAAAAAATAAAATCTATCAACCGTGTTATAGGTGTTATTTGCAGCCGCAGTAGCTGCGGTGGCTCTTTGCCAAACTTGAAAATCACCGTTGATTATAAAATTTCTGTTACTTTGAGCAGCATCAGTCATGCTATCACTTCGTATTTTAGATAATGCCATGTCTGTTTCCTATCCTACTAAATGACCGCTAAAACCAGCCCAAGTATTTCCATATGTTTGAAGTTCATCTGCAACAAAAATTTGAAAGAAATCGTTAGCCGCAGCATTAACGTGAACATTTAAATGACAAGTATTCCATGTATCATTACCATCACTTGCGTATGATTGAGAATGATCGGTGCCATTTTGTCTTAATTTAGGTTTAGATGCGCTAGAAGATTGGAAGATTGCATAAAAAGAAAAGAAATAAACACCAGCTACAGGACAAGTAAATTTATAATTAGTTGTATCGTAGTTTGAGCCTATGTCAAAACCACCTCCTACACTTGTGCTATCAAAAGGAAAATAAGCACCATTTAAAGTAATATTCGTTCCGTTTCTTCTAGCCAAAAATGCTGGTCTTGCTGGCATAGTAACACGATTGCTGCTATCAATATTTATGGCTGTGCCGCTTGTGCTGGCACTAGTAATTCCCGCTACACCTTGTACGCCAGCGGCTAACTTAGCAGCAGTCACAGAGCCACTAGCTAACTTGGCTGTGCCAACAGACCCATCAGGCGGCACAACCGTACCCACTGCTTTTCCTTGAAATACAACATAAAAGTCATCTGTTGAAACCACGTTGCCTGTCATGTTTAAGGCAGTGCCGTTAGTAGTATATGCGACATTTGGTTCTTGTCTGACGTTATTAACGTACACCTCAATCTCTTGAGCGTTAGCAACAGCATGAGACAATGTATAGCTTGTACCACCGTTTCCAGTAATATCCTGTTTATCCATAGAAGTGTATGCGTTTGTAGTTTGATTACCTACATATCCCATGTCTCACTCCTATGAACTAATTGCATCAACGGCAGATACCCACACATCAAGTGAAGATGCTGTATCTGATTTAACCCACAGCCTATCGCCAGCCGCCACAACTATCTTTGCGCCACCATCAAGTAACTGCAAAGCACCACCTGCGGCAATTGGTGCGCCTTTGATAAGATAAAAGTTAGTAACATTATTGTTAATTGTATGTTGAATATAAGCATCTACATTGATTGCTTGTGTTGTTGTGTTAGTCATATGAATACCTACGATAGTGTCATAGGAATCAAAGTTTGCGCCATCTGGAATGTCAGTAGCGTTTGTACCAATACCTTGTTCCATATAGCGTCTAAAATTCTGTGCCATTTTTTACTCCTAAAGGGCTATTGCCATTGCGATACTGAAACCAGCGGAAGCAAAAGACGATGCGCTAACAGCTACATCTTCCCATTGGCTTCCATTGTAGACCCTCATATTTCCAGCCGAACTGGAATAGTAGATGTCTCCAGCTTCTAAGGCTGAACCATCAGGGTCTTGGCTAGGGTCAGAAGATAGCGCACCAAAATACTTGTTATCAAAAGTAGCAACGGACGCTTGTGCAGCTTCTGCCCAATATTTAGCGGAGTAACCAGCATTATCTACTGTTCCACCTGTGTATGTTGCCCAATCTTTTGCAGAACCACCACTGGCTTGTCCCCTGCGTTGTGCGCCAATAGCATATTCTTTGGCTGAATATTCTGTGGCATCAGCCGTTGAAGCAGTCTCTGTTGCCCAATCCTTGGCATTACCACCACCTGATGCGTTAGAGACACCTGTGCCACCTATAGCCCAAGCCTTAGATGAATAACCCTCACCTGTGACAGCTTCGCCATTAACTTTTTGCGCCCATGCTTCCGCTTCATCCTCAGAAGCTTGTGCATCTGTTTCAGAAGATGCTGCTGCTACGGCTGCTGCTGAAGCTACACTTTGATAATGTTTAGCTGAGTAGTCTGTAGTGGAACCATCAGACAATGTGTATTGAGAATTAACAGGGTGTATAGCTAACTTCGTAGCATCAGGTATTAGATTACCTGTAGCTGTGTTAACGGTATTTTGTGCCGCAGTGGTAGCTTGAGCTACAGCAGTAGTAACCACACCAGCTACTTCTGTATCAGTATACGCTTTAGTAGCTGCATCAGTGTTAGCCGTAGGTGTGCCTACGTTTTTAATAACGTTACCACCAGCATCCCATTTACTATCGTTACCTAACTGGACTGAATCCCCTGCTAGGTCTGCTGATTCCTGTGCTGCGTGAAAGACTTGAATGTTACTATTATCTAAGTCTTCCTCAGTTAACACTGATCCAGATGTAAAGTCAATAGCACGTGATGTCAAGCTAGTAGTACGTCTGACTTGTACTAGGGAATTAGTTGCAACAGGAGATGCTAATTTTACTGTGGAGCTAGAAGGAAATGTTAGATTTGATTGGGCTACACCATTTACTGTTACACTAATCTCAGATTGAGCAGTGAATGTAAAAGGGATATTAAAGGTATCCGTAGTATTGTTTGTTGGTTGGTAATTATGATATGAAAAAGCCATTTGTTTTCCTTAAAAACTTCCGTCTGTAGACTTGTAGCCTTGATTAGCGATAGCGTTTAACAATTGCCTTACACCGTATAAGGATTGCATTGGTAGTAAACGTAGAAACCTTCTGTATTCTGCTTCTGTTAGCTTACCATCATTGAACGCTTTAGTCATTTGTAGTGCTGAAGACATATAAGATACTACAGGTGGTGTAATAGCATGAGTATTGCCACCCATAGCACCTGTAGTTATTTGATATATGTAACCAAATATAGAAGCAGCACCAATTTGACTTAAAGCACCAATAACAAAATTAGATGGTTTCATACGTTCTTTAATATATTCATCAGCATCGCCACGGCCTAATGCGTTCATTTGAACACGCGCTGTGTACATCATCATGCCTAACATAGCAGAGCTTGCCATAACTTTAGTTACAGCTTTAGCATCTCCTGCAATAAACCTTACACCTAAACGCATAGTCTGCTGTTCTATAGAAGCCATAGTAAAGCTCAAGAACTGAAAGTAGGTTTTACCTATTTCACCCCTTAACCATTTATTAGTAGAAGCAATGTTCATTTCTTGTACACTGTTTCTTACTTCTTTAAAACCAGCAGCCTGAAAAGCATCTCGTACATCCTCAGGCCATTCTTTAAGGTTCATCTTAACCAAAGTACCGTTTTGAATGTCTGCTTTGTCCTTGATTGTTTCCCTAATTCTTATAGCCATGTTATCAGTCAAACCTAGTTGCCTAAGTTTAACCGTGGCAAAAGGCATCTTATCTTTTAGCGAGGATGTAGCCCATTCTTGAGCAAAACCACGCATAGCTCTACGTCTTAAAACTTGGGTTACTCCTAATAAACCGGAATAGTAAGCTACTTTTTGTTGGGCTACCTGCCCAAATGCAGTTACTTTACCAGCTCTAGGTACTATAGCACCTTCTAAGTTACCACCATCAAAACGATTAGTAGTAGAATACTTACCTAGAAGTACCTCTTCACCAAGTCCAAGATCATCAATAAGTTCCTTTAACAAAGGTTCTTCTAATTGACCTTGAGAAGCTTTGGTATAAAACTTATTCATAGATGAGTTAGTTTTTAAAATAGTACTAACACTATATTCAAAAACAGAGTTAGATAATTCCATTAGGGCTGACATACCTGACATACCCATGTTAACAGCAAAACTAAAAGCTCTCAAGCCAATATGAAAGTCCTTAGTGCTTTTACTAAAAGGTTCTTTATGGGCTAATCTACCAGTTATTCCATCATACATAAAATCCAAAGCATCTAGTTCTGATTTATATTCTGCTTCAGGAATGTTCTTTAACTTTGCTTCTTCTAATATAGTAGATTTAAATGAATCCCAACTTGAACCAGCTTGATTAGTATTAATACCATTTCTAGCTAGGCCAATGGCGTTTGATAGTTGGAAGATATAAGAATTATGTAATTGTTCAATATCGCTCTCAAGTAAATCTTCAAACTTTATCTCAACAACTTCACCATCAGAACGTGTTACGCTAATAGAGGTACTTTCATCTAACAGTAAACGAGGACGGCTACGTTTATGTTCAGCCTTAGATGGTCTACCGTTTGCAAAGAGTTCAACAACGTCATCTATCTGATCTTCTGATAGTTCGTCTTTAAATTCTCTTTTCATAAGATCACCTAAGTCTTCTAGGGTCATCTCATTTAGACCTAATGGCCCACCAGTTTTACCATATGTACGATCAATAACACCTTTGGTATAACCAGCAGCTATACGTCTAATCATATCGTTAGCTTCTGTTTCTATATCTTTAGTTGACTGTCTGGTTGGTTTTTTCTTAGCAGCTTTTTGAGCTTTCTTCATAATACTTGCAATAACATTCTCAAGTATTTCAGGTTGGCCTCTACGTAAAGCTTCCTCAACTAACTTAGTAATTTGTTCGTCAGCGTCAGGACCAAGTTTAGCACGTAACTGAGCAATTTTTTCATCATTAAAGATACGAGGTAGGTAGTTTTTATGTTTGTTTAACATAGTAGGAGTAAAGCCAGATACATCATACTTAACGCCCATCTCAGCAAGTTCACGCTCTTGTTTTTTAACAAGCTCTGCTATTGCTTTAACTTCTGGTTCTGCATCTGTAATTATACCACGCACATATTTACTAACTAGATCATTAAAATCAGGAATTGAAAGTCCTGTTCGTTTTACAAAGGCCGCTTGAGAATCATGTAGTAACTCAGCAAAGCCCTGCCTATATTGACCTTGGATACGTTCAGCAATTTCTGAAGCTGAATCATTAGCATGTAACTGACCACCTTTGTAGCCCACAGCATTAGCTCCCAAAGCCCTAGCACCCTGACGGATACGTGATAGGGGAGACATACCAGCCTTGTATCCAGAAGATATTAACTTACGTATACCAAAAAGACCTACACCAGCAACCTCAGGGATAGCTTCTGCAACTCCTAAGTCCGTCTGACCAAGAGATGTACGTGTTGCTACACCCTCATCACTAACCTTAGTGGCAGCAGTGGTAGCATCAGATACGTTAAATATTTCATCATTAGCTAATGTTTCATTAATTAATCTTTGTGCTGTTGCTTCCACATTATTGGCATCATAAAAAGCACGTTCAGCAGGAGTTAACTCCCCACCCTCTGCTACTTTTTTAGCTAGGCGAGATACATTACCCCTTTTAATAAAGGTGGTTATACCAGCATTAAGAGTACCACCTAGTACTGAACCAGCACCCATAGCTATAAGTACATCGTTAGCGTCTACATCATATTTTAGACCAGCACGTATACTTTCAAAAGCAGCTAACTCAGTACCAGTAACTAAAGCACCAGCCCTAAAAGCTTTAGCTGCACTATAGGCTTTTTTTGCTCTTAAAGCAGCCCCAGTAGTTAAGGCAGTCGTAGTTGTTAAAGGTGCAGCAGGGCCACTAAGAGAGGCTATAGCAGCCGTTGAAACCCCTATTGTAGCCCATTCAACAGGATCAAACATAGTAGCAAAAGCAACGGCTGCTGTTCCACTCCAACCAGCGTCAGCTAGTTTCTGTCGGTTCTTCTGTGTCTCTAAGTGATTTTCTCTGAGGTTCATTGCACTAGCTAAGTTAGTCTCAGTAGCCTCATCTAGTACTTCACGTATAGCACGTTCATCAGTTAGACCATTGGTAAGTTCAAAGGTCATTTCGTCAGTTAAAATATCAACTGGTTTACCTTCGTAATCCCCCAACCTATCTAAATTTTTTAATACAGTAGGTGCTATTTGTTCTTCCATGACTGCTGTAGGCAAAGAAGAAAAAAAGCCACCTTTGGTTTTAATTTCCTCTTGTGCCTTAAATATAGTACCCTCGCTAACCATAGGGGTCAAGTCAGGGGCTGTAATCCCCGACTTAAATCCTAGACTTTTGAGAATATCTTTATTTGTATCAGTCATGGTTTTTCCTTTTATCCAAAGATATTATCATACATACTAGTAAGAAACTTTTTAGCTTTCTTTATTCCTTTCCTAGCATATACACCTGCTTTTAGTTCAAGCATAGAGGGTAGGCTTTCAGTAGGAATATCAGATGCGTTCTGCACTCTTCTGAAATTTATCTTTTTTTCAGTCATATTATAAGAAGACATAGTTACCCTATCACCAGTGTTTCCACCAATAAAGTATACCTCATCACCTTCTACTTTAACAACAATGCCTACATGACCATAACCTAACTTAAACTTCTTACGCTCATCTTTGGTATGTTGTTTAATCATAATATCACCAGCCTTAACTTGTGTAGGCTCAACTTCATTTCCTACTTTAGTGTAAGCCTTGGCTCTTATTTGGTCAAACTTGTCAGTACCAAATAAAGCCTTGGTATCTACTCCAGAATCACGTAGAACCTGTGTTAAGAACGCAGCACACCATGCCTTATTAGTAGCAAACTGTTCTGCTGTTTCTTGGTTAGGGTTCCAGTTACCTACAGATGTCTCAAAGAAACCTTTGACAGCCTTTGCACCCTCTTCGGTGTTCTCATCAATACCATAGTATTTATAAGCAGCATCAGCAGGGTTTTGAGATAGGGCAATGTCAACCACAGCAGAAGCTGTTGGAACATCACCTACATTTAACTTCTCTACCTCTGGAATAACATCAGCATCAGCATGAGCTTTAGTTATAAAGCCATCAAAGATAGATGTAGCAGCATCACCTAAGTCTGCGCCTATTTCGTTAGCTACTTTCATAGCTCTGTCTGCTGTTTGTGTAGCCCATTTGGTAGCTGTTACAGTACCGTCCTCTGCTACATTGTAAAGCATATTAAATTTAGCTGTAGCCAAAGCAGAGGCTTGCTCTACTGAACCTTCAGCATACTGTGCAGCTTCTTTAATTGATGCCATAAACCTAGGCCACTCCTTAGTGACATTAAATCTACCTAGCTGATAACCCATCTGAATCATACCAGACTTTGCTGCATCTGGTAAGTTCTGGAAACCATCTACTACGTCAGTAAAGTAGTTATTAATTTTATCTACCTTGAGTGCTACAACAGCAGCAGATTCCTCTGGCTGTACATTGTTTATATCACTAATCAAAGCTTTCTCATCAGGCTCAAGGGATTCAATTTGAAGTCCATGACCTACAGAATCTTTGCCCATGTCATCGTAAGGAGTGTAAGAAAAACCTTCATCATCTATGATAGTAGCGGTAGCATTAGCTGTAGATACTCCAATGGTATTATCAATAAGATCAGTTACCACGTTTAAAGCATCATCCGCTAACGAGCTAGTTTTTTCTACCTCAGGCTCACCATTATCTACGTCAGGTGGCTCTACTTCACTAGGTTTAATATTCTCAGGAACCTGTGACGATTGATAAATAACAGACATACCATTAGATAGCGTACCTTTGTACAAATACTTACCAGTAAACTGACCATCAACATTGATAGGTTGTGCTGACGTAGCTGTAAAATTTTCTGGAAGTCTAAACACAGTCATAGCGTTTGTTTCTACAACAGCCTGATCGGACACATCTACTGGTGCGTTAGCAGGATCATTCTCTGGCGGTAATGAACCATTGTTGGCTGCTTTTGTTTTAGCTAGTGCTATAGCATTTTTATTAGCTGCTATTAATTTAGCTACTAACTGTGGATTATTAAACAAATCTTGTTTACTAACTATACCCAAAGGATACCTTGGCGCACCACTATCATCTATAATATTAATTCTAACAGAGTTTGGTTTACTACGATCTGGTGTAAAGGCAACTGCTGGATTTTCTACCATACCTAATTCGCCATCCATGATAGCCTTAATATCTAAATTATTTCCTAGTATAGTAGACAAAGATTGTAGTTGATTTACTACAGGTACACTTACATTAGTATCAGTATTAAGTTGCTTAAATGAAAGCTGTACACCATTTGCAGCTTCGTAAATAACATTATCTTTCTTAAAAGATTCTACTGCCATAGCTGCTGCTTTTTCTAAATTCATATTAGGCATTTGCATTAGAAGACCTGTCATACGCGAAAGTTCTTCTAGGTTATCCCTAGCATTACCTGTTTCTGTGTGATCTGTAAACCCAAAACTACTTAAGGTATTTGCTAATTTTTCTTTCTGAGCCTCACTCATTGATTGGTCTAATGAAGTATCTGCTTGCTGTGCTAAAGACATAGCGTTGGCTATATCAACAGTACCATCCTCATTACTACCTGTAGTAGCAATATTTAAGGCTAATATTTTGGTAAGCTCAAACCTTTCCATATCTTCAGAACTAACTAATGAAGGTGGAATGTCTATATCCATAGCTTGTAATTTACGAATAGATTGGAAAGCTACTACAGCAGCCTGTGCATCATTAGCGTTTCCTTTTAAATCACCACTACCTAATGCAAAGATACCATTACTAATATTATTCTTTAGTAATGTTGGAATAAGATTATTTTTTCTAAAAAAATCTTCTTGTACTTCCTTAGATAAATTATTACGAGCCGCATATGATTCAAACTGTAATACTGTCTCATCATCATCCATGACAAGTTTAGTACCACCAGTACCAGTTAATGTTTCACCTCTAAAATAATCTTTCTGATTATTAGAACCTGCTACCCATTTATCAAAACCATTAGATAGTTGTTGTTGAATTTGAAGCGCATCGTTTTCTTTGGCAAACTGCTTGTCATAGGCAGCTAAATCACGTTCTATCTGACGTACTGTTGTCTGATAACGAGAAACACCAAATAACTTTTGTGATTCTGCCCATTGATAAGCCGCATCTCTGCCATTCTCTCTTACTCGTGGGGCTATAATGTTTTCCATAATAAAGTCATTAACTTGAGCCTGATTATAACCATAAGCAGAAGCAGCTTTTTTTGCTAAGTCCTCAATCTGTTGTATCTGAAGAGAACGATTTTCTTCTATTGTTCCATCTTCTTCTGTCTGTGGTATAAAAGCAGTACTATCGCTGGTAGCAATAATCTCATCACCAATGGTTCCCATGTTCTTATTGAACATATGAGTATACTTAGCTGGATCATAGTTCTTTGTAAACCATGCCAAGTTACCTACTTCTAAATCACCCTTTACAGCTTTGAATAGTATATCATCACCTGATTCTTCGGCTTGATTGATGAATGGCTGCATAATCTCAGAGCGTCTAGCAGCTACTTCCTCATCAGACATTTCTAGGTATTCTATTTGATTTAGCCGATAGTCTTCGTTTGCTGCACGTAGGGCTTTATTAACACCTATCTGAGCATCCAATGCTCTGGCAGACGCAATACCTTTTTCTGCTTCTCTTTGAAGTTTAAGCTGTTTCTGCTTTTCTACTTGAGCAAGGGTCTTAGCTGCTGGTGCAATAGCGGAGACAAAAGCACCAAGGTCACTTTGACCTACTGGCTGTTCAGCAGGACGTACATATGTCTCTACTGGCCTAGCAACGGCTTGTAGTTTTGCAGAAGGTCGCAACCTTTCTACTTGTTTTCTAGCCATTAGTTAGTTCCTTTACTCAAAAGTTGGGTCATAATCGTCAGGTTGACTTACTTTAGTTGATTGATACGCAGCCGTAGCATTAGCCGCAGTTCCCACAGCCGCAGCTAGGAAGTTTGGCATCACACCCTGTTGTAGAGAGTTGGTTCTGTTTAGTGCTTCCGCAGACGCACCACGCTTTTCAAGCTCAATTTGTTTCTCTACGTTTTCAAGGTTTCTATTAATTGTTGTTACACCACGTAGTTTTTGTGCTGTGTAGTCCTGTAGTAATAAGTCTATTGTAGAACCACTAACACCAGCTTCACCTGTGGCTACTTTTGCTGCACCTTCACTCTCTAGGGCTTTGATACCTAAAGCTAGTTTTTCTTCTGAGGCTGCTTCTGCTTCTTGTGTTGCCCTTTGATTTAGGGTTTGTACTTTTAAATCTCTTGCATCGTTAGCAGCCAAGCGATTACGGTCAAACCTAGCTTGATCTGACTGTGCTTTTGCTACACCTTGTTGGTATTCAGCTACCCCACTAGCAACTGTTAACACAGCCATAGTTACTGGATCACACATCTTGTATCCTCACAAATTCTAAAAAGGGTTTGTTTCCTACACCCCAAGTTTCATGCCTTTGAATAAACGTAAATCCTACAAACTTTAACCAGTTAATAGCTACACTATAATCAGCATCACAGGCATTAGTTAGGATGGGATATTTCTTATTTGTTTCTTTTACCCATTTAAGAGAACCCCTAAGAAAAGGTAGCCAGACTTTAGTTATAGGTGGTGCTGTAAGAAGCCAAGGTACACCTATAAAATCAGTTGCAGCCACTACTCCGTAGATACCTGCTATCTCATCTGTATCCGTTACAACAATAGTCCAACATTCATCTGATTCATCTAGTCCCTGTTGTAAAGCTTCTTTAACACTACCGTGTGAGGCCAGTACTTCTTCTGTATCCTCTGGTCTTAAATTGGTTGCCAGATGGTCTACATCAGTTTGAGTACTAGCTCTCACATGGACTTTCATTACATTCTCCTAGAACGCAAATGGAAATAACCTTCCCATTCTGCTGATTGGAACACACAAGGCAAGTGACTAGCACTCTCTATAGTTATAGATATGTCGGTAGCCTTACCTAGTACACCAAAACTATATGTACCTGATTCAATAGCAGCTACGTTAAGTATGTTAGCACCGCTACCTACAACACGGCCTGTAAAAGTACGTGTGTATGTCTGACGCTTTAGGGGCTTTAGTATAATCTTAAAGAAACCTGTTTTGTTATACACAATAGCATAGTTTCTTAACTGCAAAGCACCTGTAGTTACTGCTTTATTATCTTCTTTAATAACTGGTTCAGAAAACTCATATTTAAACGTAAATGGAACACCCACATATACTTTTTCAGAGTTAGCTAGTTTTGCTGCTACCTGACTTACTGTAATTACTTTACCTGTTTGGTCAACATATATTGCATTACTATCTGTGTAAGGTATAGTAGTAGTACCGCCTGTTTCTAACTGCACCCTTCTATCTAAATGAATAGAGAAGTTACCGTTTGTGTATACTGTAGCTTCATCAATAGATAGATTTATTCTTTCTAAGAAAAGGTTATTACCTCTTTTTATTAAGATGTACAGATCAGCGCGATTAAATGACATACCAATAACATCACCACCAAATACCCAACGTGACCAAGAAGCCTGTAGTTTTTCTCTACCTGACCAATAGTATCTATATACGTAAATAGCTGTGGGGTCATTATCTGTTTGTACTAATATCATATCCTCATTAGATGAGGCTTGCATATTTATAACTTCACCATTCAGATACTCTGGTATATGTGATGATATTTCATTTGCGTCATTTACATCTGTATCTGTATCTACAAAGTATTCCCACATACCAGACCAAGCACCTCGTTTAGAAGCAAAGTAAACGTACTTACCCGCTTGTGCTGGTTTAGCTCTTAAGCTAGTTTCAAACTCTGTAGTGTTAGCTACGTTGACAGTCTCAGGTGTAAGCACAGGATCACCTGTAACTTTGAACTGAGTAAGATCAGAGAATAATAATAGTGATTCGTTAAAAGGTACAGCGTGTTTTAGAATACTAACTTTATTTGAGGACACAGCCACATCAATGGGGTCACTATCAATTATAGTTAGTGTAGACTTACGAAAGAAGTCAAAGTTTAAAAACTCTCCAGCCGTAGAAAAAATTACATTTTCATCTGCTAATACCCCAAGCCTATTTTTATGGAAAAAGATGTCGGATAATTTAAATCCAACAAAGCTTGGAAAAGGGTTTGTATCATCATCTCCTACTAATCTATTAGCAAAGGATGCAGGATCAAATTGGAAATTTCCATTAGCAAGTTTAAATAATTTATGTGGTAGAGTAGCAGGATTCAAAGCAATTTCTACATTAGAGGCTACTGTTTCTTTCCATACCCCATTTGTAAACTTAACATAAAAGTCATCTTGTGCTTTCTGGTTATCACCAGACACTTTTATTACAAAATTGTTAGGCCCCTCAACAGGTAACTGTTTAAAATCAGGTGTTTCATCTTTAAACACCTTGAGGTGTGCGTTACCATGAGAATCACCTACCTCTACTACAAAGTCTGTAGTATCAGTAGACTGAATATGTATAACAGAGCCATACCTTGTTAAAGTTAAACCTGATACTGCTGATCCGTTAGTAATATTTTCATAGTAAGTAGTACTAACAGCAGTTCCAGAAAATGTATTTAAATTTGTAGAAATAAGGTCAGTTGATGCACCACGCTCTGCCTGTTGTGTTGCTGTAGAGTTACCTTGTGTACTAGATTTAGTAGCAAACTCTACTGTACTAGTGCTTCCACCTTTAGTTAGCTTTAGTCTGTACGTAGAAGCATAATCAGCATTCTTTACGTACACCAAGGCTTCAGGGTTTCTTGTTGGGGATACCGTAGATGCCTTTGTTACTGTAGTATTTTTGTTAATTATAAATGTAGCATCTGCAATAGAGACTGCTGATAATTCTTCATTAGGATTAGTTAGTCCAGATAAATAGGAAGCGGCATTATTTGTTACAGTCTTAGATACTCCATTTTTATCAAATACTCTAATAGTACCAGCAGTATCAACCACCATAGAATAAAATTCATTCTCATCCCTACGAATAGTGTGAATAAAAGCTTTATCTAGGTTTGATATAACTCCAAGATCAGCTATATGCTGAGTGCTAGGGCGTTTAGATAAACCTGATACAACGCTAGACAGTCCATTCTCTTGTAATGATGCTTGAGTATTCAAGCGCAATGAGGGTGGCTGTTGTGATACACCGTTAATAAGGTTTGGGATTGATTGACTGATGAGTGCCATTAGATTGTTCTCCGTCCCTGCCTATCAATAATACTAAAGGTGTCATAGTTATCAAATATGTTGTGATCGTCAGCAGCTTTATCAAAATCTTTTAATTCTACTAACGCTCTATTTTCATCTTCTTTATGGAACTGATGTAAGGCACTGTCACCTACTACACGATCTTGGAAGATGCGAGTAGAACGTAACACCATAAATCTTTTAGCTACCTCAGGTACATCGTCAAAGTCTAACTGTAATGTAACATCTAGTGCTACGTCAAAACCTACATTAAATGTGTGGTTTTTTCTATCGTACATTTTTAAGCCACGCTGCACTAAATCAGGAGCGTTTGCTTTAGACGTAGCGTCTGCCCTTAAAATATTAGCAGGGAGAATTATCTCACCATTAGTATCTTGGGCAAAACTTTTATTTAATTCTGTATTAAAGTGCCAGCCCATAGACTGTACTTCTCTGTCAACTGTGTTTAAAATAGTCTCTGCTACCTCTGCTTCAATCAAGCCAGAGGAAAGACTGTTAACTGGTGCTTCGCCAATGGCAGAAAGCATTATGTTGACTGCATCTAGTTTAGTTGTTCCTGCCATGTTGGTTTACCTTATGCTTTCCACTTCACCTTGTCGGCCCAATAAGCTGCGCTTGATGGCCCCTTGGCTATGTTCTTTCTATGTCTATCTTTGAAAGCTTTGCGTTGCTTGGCTGATTGATTTGTCTTAGCACCCTTTTCACCAAACCTAATAATCTTTGGTTTATCCTTTGTGCCTACCAATACAGCATGTGACTTTTTACCTTTAGGGGAACTCTTAGGTATTCGTAAACCTTTAAAAGTTTCTCCTGCGTGTTGAATAGCCATATCACTTCTTTCTTTTTTGGTACTTAGAACTCTTATGTCTTATAATAGTTCCTGCTTTGTTAGCAGCAGCTTTTGCCTCTTTCATACCTTCTTTAGTGTATTTGTATTTTTTACCTGCAACTTCTGGCATATTTATGTCCTATACTTTGCTGTTTTTTTAGCAATCTTGAGAGGTTGTCTTACAAATTGTTTACCCTGTTGTTTACCTTTTCGTTTCGCAGCAGTTGTAGCTGCGTATTCCGCAGCAGATAAGCTCTTTATTGCAGCAGAAGGTAAATATCTTTCGCCAGTAGCACTTGATTTCTTTCCAGATTTTGTTCGCCATTTTTGCTTTGTCCACTTCTTTAAACTTTCCTGAGGCTTCTTCACGATGTATAGCCCCCACCTGCTTTCTTGTAACGTGATGCTAGTAGTTGTGCTTTCCTAGCAGACCATTGACCTGCGTTACCACCCTTACTTCCAGACTTAATACTGTTAAACATACGCTTACGCATAGTAGGTTTGGTGTAGTTACCTGCCTCGTTTACTCGTGACTTTTTAATTTTTAATTTTTTCATAACACCATCCAAAAAAAGGGAGTAGCCATTAAGCTACCCCCAGTAATGTTAGGCTTGCGACAAAGCAATACATGATGCAGGACGCAGGACGTTATGTCCCATTGCGTACTTAGCAACCATGAGTGTACCTTGACGATTAATCTGGTACTCAGATTCCATACCCAAGTCAAGAAGTTTGACAGTAGCTACAGCATCAGGAGTAAAGACAAAGCCTTTGAACTTAGCAGCAAGTGCCACCATGTCAGCACCATCTACGTTAGCAGTTGGTAGGTCATAGTGAGTTGCGCGGCCTGAACCAGCAGTGTTTGCTAGAGGTGCGTTATCAGAAGTCTTACCTTCGTTAGCGTTACCTGTTACCAGTGAGGTGTACAGGTTAGCCACATTAACGTGGTTGGACATAAGAATAGGCATACCAGCAATAGAGGCTACAGTCGCATCTGCTACTGAACCATTACCACCAAAGTCACGATTCATGTAGACAAGCTTGTTGCCATCAGTTACATCCATTAGCGCATAGTACTGGTCAGGAGCAAGAACAACACAAGCACCATCAGTTGGTACGTTCTTTACTTCCATCTCTTTACGAGCGTCAAAGATAGCTTTTGCCAACTTTGCTGGATCAGTAATATCACCAGCAGCACTACCAACAGTTACGTTAGCAGTAAAGTCTTCCTCAGTGAAAGCCTTATAGTCCTGTACAAGACCAGCCGCACGAGTGGCGTTGGTAGACAGGGCAGCTTTAACAAGCATACGAGCTACGTTCTTATCTGCTTCGTTAGCTAGTGCAATACCAGCTTCCTTAGAGTAGATTGAACGAACATCGTAGTGGTTGATAGCCTCATCAATATTAGCAATGAATTGGCTAGAGATGAGCAAGTCATCAATGGTTACGATACGCTCACCTGCACGAATTGCACCACCAGTAATTTCGTTTCCGGGGGTCAAGTACTCAGCAGTTGCGCGGCCTGTCATTGGGAATGAAGCAGACTTACCTTTAGAAATAGTACGAGTACGTACTTTATCTGAAAGAACTTTCTTTTCCTCAAAGGCTGTTAGGACTTCTCCTGCATACAGCTTGAGAAATAGGTCACGTACGTCACCTGTGTTATTATTCTGGCCTTGAAAGCTTACGCTATAGGCCGGATTTGAAGCGGCTTGTGCCATTTTAAATTACCTCTTAGTAATGTTAATGTTGAGTTAAATTACACTCTGCATTACACTACATCCTTTCTCCAAGATTGTCCCTCGCAAGGGGTCAGGGGTAATCGTTTGCTATGTTTAGCTTCGTGTTCGTTAGAGTTAACAATCCTTTCTACACCCTACAGTGCGGATTGAACATTCCTGTAAGGTTTTGGGATATTATCCCTTCTAGGCACACCTTAATGTAACTAGAAGGAAGGGGGATTCTTATACAACCCCCCAACCCCATGCAACAATGTTAGAACAGGCTAGAACGAGCCAACTTATCAGCGACTGCTTGCCTGTAGGCGGGGTCTTTAGCGTATCTAGGGTCACTCATAGCAGTAGTTAATTCTGCATTACTTTCAAACTTCCCGCCTGTGGATACAGCACCAGTACTACCTTGAATAAGGTTAGGTGCTGCCTCAGAACGATACCTAGCATTAAGACCTTGGATTGCAAGCCTAATCATGTCAGGGTCTTGCGTTTCCATTGTTGCATTAAAAGCATCAATCTCTGCTTCAGGTAAGGCATCTGCTGCCCACCCTACCAGTTCTTGATACTGTTCTGTACCCCCTACAAGGGAGTGCATTTCGGATTGAACTTGTTGTGAGATAGCTTGTTGACCCGCTATCCATTGATCTACCACTGTTTCAGGAAAACCAGCTTCTTCTAAGGCTTTATAAGCATCTTCTGATAGCCCACCAAGTTCTTGGTATTCTTGTTGAAGAACATCAAAGTCAATACCATTAGCACCTAGTACCTCTGATACTTCAGACGCATCTGCTGATACTAAATCTTCTGCATCTTGTTGTTCTTCTTGAGGTTGACCTAGCTTACCCTCTAATGCAGAGTAAGCTTTAGCCATGTCTTCTGGTGATTTAAATTTCTCAGGCAACCACTCAGGACGTTCAGGGTCTTGTGTAGTTCCATCTACTTTTTGTAAGATTTCGTTTATCTGTTCCTGAGATTCAGGTGCAGCTTCTTGATAAGTATTGATAGCATCAGCCATTACTCATTTGCTCCATAGCTTGTTGTACTTGCTCTGGGTCTATGGCTCCTGCTACAGCAGGGGCTGCTTTCTGCGCTACACCCATAGCACCTTGTTCTAACATTTGTTCTTGCATTGCTTGTTGTTGCATCATCTGTTCTTGCATTTTCTGTTCTTGTGATTTGATTAGACCAGAAGTGTCAATACCTAATGAAGCAGCAAGGCGATCAATGTAATCATTTAAATTCATTTCGCTCTGTATTACTTCAGGCCCAAGGGGTTGTAGATATTGTAAGAAAGATGCAAGCTTATTTAAATCTTGTCCTCTACCAAGGGCTTCAATACCTGTAACGACAGTAGGTTTAACACTATCTTTAGGCATCTTAGGCATCTTACCTTGCTTTGTTAGTGACTCCAATAGCAAGTTAATAAGAGGTAACTGGAACTCTTGGGATAGAATAGAGTATACACCACCAAGGGTAGTCTCTAGTTCTTGTGCCATGAACCGTACTTCTTCAGCAGTTACACGTTCCGCTGCACGTTGTACACTACTATTTAACAAGAACGCAGCAGAAAGACGGTCATTAATCATACGCATAGTTTCTAGGGATACCCTAAAGTCTGCTGCTTTTTGTACTTGTAGTGTAGACACATCGTTGCTATCACCCTGTAGGAAAGCTCCATTAGGGGCAGCAGATAAGTCTTTAGTTTTTGTAGTACCATTTGGACGTACCAAAAATAATACTTTGGCTGATGCTGCGCTGCCTTGAACAATAGCTTTTGTTAAAGCTTCCAAGCTTCGCAAGTCACCAATGTATTCTTCTATAAAACCTCGTCCATAATCTTCCCCATCAATTCTAATAAAACGTAATGGAATAAATGGGTTACTATCTGCTTTAAACTTACCACGTGAAGATTCAACAATGATACCAGCTACTTCCTGTATTACCTCAAACCCTGTTTTAACTCTAGTTAATCTGGTATACAGATCATAACTTTTAGCAGGGGTATCTGAAGGTGGTATCTGTGCTTTAATTTCTTCTGGTAATACAAGAGGGGACATAGATTCTTTGGTAATAATCTCAAGTGTATTACCCATAGCATCACGTTTTACTACATAACGATCTGGCCTATATACTTTCATACCACCTTCTTTGGGCATATATACCAGCGCATTACCAGTTACGATAAGCAGCTTTAGTGCCTCAAAGGTTGGTACGCGAACAGCTTTACCTTCAATCTCTGCCATAGCTGCACGTTCAATACGTGCTAGACCCTCTTCTACTTGACCACGGTTATCACCTGCAATTTGTTGCAAGTCAAAATCATCAATGGTTAAACGAAAGAAGGGGCTATTAGGTGGGAGTAAAGCTAGTAGAAGCTTAGATGCAAGGTTGTTTACACCCCTCGCTCCAATGCCTTGATATGGTGTGGCATAGATAGATGAACTACTATGTCCCTCGTCTGGCAAAAGAGTAGGAATAGTAAGCCTTGCTGCCTCACGGCCTCTCTCTAGGAAAGTATCTCGCTCTCCTTCTAGTTGGCTGTAGCGTTTAGCTACTGTACCTACATCTTGTTCCATTATTTATCCCTTCGGAATGTTAAGGCCAGAACCACCATCACTGCCACCACCTACTTGGGCAGCACCTTGGCCTAGAATTAGAGCCTTTTTACCTTTACGCCTACGCTTTAGTTTAGCACCTGAGGTGTCAACTGTAGTTGCCACTTCTTCTTCTTGTTGTTTTGCCGCGCCTGTTGTTGGTGCTGCTGTTACGGCTTGGGGTGGTGGGGTTCCACGTGCTTTTGCTTTACCACCTTGTACAGCATAACTTGCTTTCTTAACTTGTTTTTTTACAGCCCTAAATACTTTTTTCAGTGGTTTTGGTGCGCCCATCTTATTGCCCCTGTGTTATTTGTAGGCCAGCACCAGTGCTGCCTGTTTGAAGAGATTGGTCAGTAGTAGTAACTAACTGCTTCTTTCCCTTTCGTTTCTTTTTAATACCTAAAGCGGGTGTATCTACATCCGCAAGTTCTAAGTCTGGTGTCTTAGCCACCGCAGTCACTGGTCTAGCAGGAGCAGGTGGTGGGGTTGGCATCTTTGGTTTGAACAATCCACCCATTTTAATTTTCCTCAAAATCTTGATCTTGTAATTCTACAAGTTTGTTTATCACAGACTGCTGACCCCTGAGGAAAGCTAAATCCTCAGAGGTAACTTGATTAAGCGGAAGTTTGTTAGGGTATAGTTCATAGAGTTTACGAATAAGCCCATCTGTGATATTGAAATCGTTACCTAATACTCTCATTTTTACACAACTTTCGCTAATAGGGGTACTTTAGGTTAAATATCTACCAGTTCACAAGCACCAGCAGTGCAAGCTAACGTCTGACTACCACTTGTTGTATCCACTTTTTCGTACAACGACAAAGCTGACCAATCAATAGCATCAGGCATTTGTTTCTTGAGATCATCATATGTCTCCTTATCTATATCCTGATAGGGTGCTTGTGCATATGTGTGGTCACTATGAGGAAGGAAAGAGATGCCTGAACATATATCAAAGTTCTCATAGACCCATGCACCCACTGCCATCCACTCTGCATCCTTGACTGTGATAGTTACAGATGGTTTATGTTCACACCAGTTTAGCGCATAGTTCTTCCATAGTTCTAGTTGTTCTACAGCAGTCATATCGTTACGAGTAACAGCACCAGAGGGTGACTTAGTGGGAAAGCTAAACACTGTAGTAGAATCAGGTTTCATTACACAAGGTTCAGCAGGAATACCACTGTCTTTCATAAACTGTGTAAGTGGGTCTTTGTTATCACCTCTTACAGTACGAATGTAGTAATCACTATGCCTAGCATGAATACCTGAAGCACTATCTACTAACTGTGATACTGTTCCAGAAGGTTTGACACAAGTGATAGCTGCACTAGCAGGAATACCAAGACGCTCTGCATAATCTGCATTGGTATCAATAGCAATTTGCTTCATCTTTTTTAACCATGATTTACTATCAGAAGTCTTAGACAGTAAGTAGTTATCCATTATACCTGTTAGTGATACACCAAGCAGTCGTTCTTCTTCTGTGTTTCTCTGCCAAATCTTACGTAAGTAAGGCATCTTAGTAAAGGTAGACTGTGCTGTACCAAGGATGGTAGCTAGGCGTACCTTACGTATTAAACTATCTAGGTCATCACCCTGTCGTACTACTACTTCGGTAAGATTACAAAATTGATAAGGCCGTAAAATAATTTCAGAACAAGGGTTAGTTCCCCACTCATGCCCTGTCTCTCTACGTCCATTCATCTCTACGTGTTTGTCTGCTGCTATACGTGAAAAGATACCACGTTCACCAGACTTTGATTCAACAAGCGATAACCACTCACGCATAAAACCTTCCATGTCAGGCTTGTCTGTGTAGGCTACAGAGTTGTTAGCTAACGCACGTTGACCTTCGTTCTCCCACCAGCTACCAGACTTGGCGTGTGCCATACGTCCATCACTTAAATTAGATAGGCTTATCATAGCTGATCTACGTACACCACCTACTACTACAACCTCACCAATTTTACACATAATATCGTGGCACTCAATACTAGTTAGTTTACGTCCTGATGCACCCTTAAACTTAGCCACTACAAACTTAAACAAGTCATCAAGGGGTTCAGGCCCACTAGCCCTACCACCAAAAGTCTTTAACCTAGAACCTGCTGGACGAATAGCAGACAAATCCCACTTAGGTATACTGCCTGAGTACAGTGCAGAGATAAGAGAGTGTAGTGCAGTAGCCCAACCTTCTTTACTATCTTTAACTATGATAGGTGGATTACCATAGTCTAGTTGATTAGGTACGTCAGGTAACTTAGCTATAGACTGACGTTCTACTGAGAAGCCTACACCTGTACCACATAATAGAATAAACATAGCCTCATCAAAAGCACGTATATGATCTACTGGTAAATAGCTACAGTTATAAATGCAGGTGTTATCACGATCTGCTGCTACCCCTGCTGTCATCAATGCTCTCATACTTGGCATGACCTCAAGGTTAAGGATAGCTTCCTCTATTTCTTCTAGGTCTTTACCTGATATACCTGTCTTAGCAATATAGTCTATGTATCGTTGTACTGTTTCAACCCAAGTCTCTCGCCTGTTCTCATCTTCAAGCCATCTAGCATAACGACTAGTGGCAATAAATGTTTGGTAGTCTGTTGGTAGGTAGTTACTTATCATCTATTGTCACCCTCTCCATGCAGTGTTCCTGCTTCTTGTCGTTTCTTTAGTTTCTCTGCGTTCATCTCTGCAATAGTCTGTAGTGATAGACCACAGTCATGGGCTAGTGCTGCTAACATCCACAGTACATCACCCATCTCTGATGCAATAGCTTGCTTCTGATCCTGCATTGGTATCTCATCTCGCATCATCTTAGCAATCTTACCTGCTACCTCCCCTGCCTCTTCAGCAAGACCTAAGGCTGCATAGGATACAGCATACTTCTTAGGGTATACTGCTGTCTTTACTGCACCTATCTGGTACTCATAGAAGTTCATCATTACCAGTTCACTCCCTTTGTCCTCTTCATTAGTTCTATCATCTTATCCAGATACCATGCAGCTTTCTCAGCATCTTCAATAGGATTACCTTTCTTCCATAAACGTGAACCTGTATACTTAAGAAGATTACCATGGCAATAGCTGATAGCTTCATACTCACCTAGTACATCTACTATGTAATCAATGGTTTCAATGTCACCCTCTGCATAATGGGCAGGACTATTAACCATGTCTTTATCTTTATTCTTCCAATTAGTTTCTAGTTCTTCTGCCCTAGCTTTCATGTATTGTTCATGTCCTAGTGGGATACCAAAGGTGGTTGCCATAATTTTACTTCTCCTGTATCTGTATCATACTCGCCATTACGTAGAATACGTGCCAGCCTTGCGTTCTCTAGTGCTACCTCTTCAGATAAACCTTTACTCTCAAACGTAGCAACCACTTTATCCCATCCAAAATTAGAAGACAAAAGTTTATTAGCAGTCTTGGGGCCAATAGTTGGACAGCCGCTATAGTTGTCTGTACTGTCACCAACCAAAGTTTGGTAAAGGAAATGGTAGTTAGCCTCTCCTTCAGATATTTTAACAACCTCACCATTGATCCAATGATTAGCTGGTACAGTGAGTAGGTCTTTGTCTTCAGACCAGATAATAGTGTCAGGGTTTGATGTACCCAATATTCCAAGAACATCATCAGCTTCTAATCCTCTATATATAATTGTGTTGTATGTCTTTGCCAAATACTCTCTAGCCCACTCTAGTAACATAGGCTTACGTGTGTTCTTACGATTTGCTTTGTAGTAAGGGGCAAGCTTCTTGCGATAGTTTTCTTTATCAGACAGGGCTATGATACAATCTGTGACAGGTGCTTCAGCAACTAACTTGTTTACCTGATCTTCTAATCTTATAGCAACTTCATTCTCATAGCTGTGTAATGTCCATAGACCATCACCCCAATTTACTGGTGTCTCAGCAGAGGCAGCAGCTTTATAGGCTATGATGTCTCCATCAATAAGCAGTAGGGTCATCTGTTGTATCCTTCTCTGTTTTTCTAAGTATACGTAGTCCTGTCTGTACTTGTATGTAGTCTAGGTATGCCTCAACAATCCACTTAACACTTAGGCATATGCTCACACTCAAGAAGGAACAGGTTAGTATTAACTTCCATATAAAATCAAAGTCCATTTCTTTTATCATGCTCCTGTAAGTAATGATACGCTTTGTGTACCAGTTGTTTAGAATCCTTGAACCTACCAAGACCATCATTACATAGTCTACATAACCAACCTCTGAAGGTGTTAGTAGTATGGCAATGATCCAACACCCAACTCTTCATCATGGGTTGGTTGTACTTACCTATCTCCTGTATAGTCTTGTCGCATATAGGACAACAATAGTCGGGTGGAGGTTCAGGGTTTTCTGCCCTTAGTTTTGCTATGACTTTCCTGTGTCCATTGGTGCAGGACTTACACATACTCTTTCTATCTGCATGATGTGAAGGAAAATTCCACACTGGCTGGACTACATGGCAAGTACGACATTCATGTACCTCAATGTGTATCTGCCCAGTTTCTTCCATACTTGTATTCACTGTCAAGTCTGCATCTGAAGTTGAATCTCTTTTCAACATCTCGCATACATTGAAGAATAAGTCTGCCTGTTGCATCTTCTTGCCCCTGTTTAACTAAAACCTGCACCTCATCATGGATGAAAGCTACAATCTGTGCGTCAAGCCCTGACTTCTTTAGAGCATCAGCAATAAATACATACCAAGTCTTGCATATTATAGCACCACATCCTTGTAGCAAACTATTCAAACTAGCATGGCTGTGTCGGATAGGGATGGTACGCCCATCAATACCCTTGATCCACCCTCGTTCACTTGCTGCTTTGGACACAGCATCACGTAGTTTCTTTAGTGCTGGTAATTTTTTCAGGAACTTAGCTTTGATAGCTTTACCTTCCTTCGCACCCTTGCCTATGATCTTACCTGTTTTCTCATCACCTGAACCATAAAGAAATCCATAGATAAATGTCTTACTTTGGTTACGTGATTCAAGGCCAGCAGCCTGTTGGTTAGCAGTATGAATGTCACCATTCAGTACTACATCAGCGTAAGCCCCATCGTCATATGCAGCCATATAATGAGCAAGACAACGTAGCTCAAGACCACTAGCATCAGCCCCAAGAAGGCTGTATCCCTTAGGTGCATGAAAGAGGGAACGACACTCTTTACCATACTCAGCACCAACACTTGGAACTTGCGCCATGTTTGGATTAGAGTGCGTACACCTTGAAGTGACAGCCCCCATGTGATTAACCCTACCATGTAACTTACCATCCTTTTCCATCTTTAGCCAAGCCTGTTTGCCTGTAGCTAGTTGGCCTATGCGTTTATTCAACAGTAGGTATTCATTAAGTAACTTAGCCTCAGGCAATTCAATACCAGCAAGCACAGTCTCATCTACCTTAGGTTCACCACTGTCAGTAAACGCCTTTGGTTTCCATCCTCGTTTAATTAAACGATCACCTATCTGCATACGTGATGCAGGGTTGAATGGTATGGTCTTAGTCTTGGTCTTCATCTCTACTATGGTAGGCTCAAAAGTTTCCTGTAACTCAGCCTCAAGGTCAGCCTTACGCTGTGCAAGTGAGGCGTACAATGACTGTGCCTTGGCTACGTCAAAGTGAAACCCATGCTCCTGTTGTTCTAACAGTAGAGTGTGTATCCTAGTCTCAAGGTCTAATGCTTCCTGACTAAAATTTTTTTCAATAATTTTATGATAGAGTTTTGCTGTAACTGTTGTGTCTTGGATGCAGTACGTAAGCATCTCAGGGGTATATGTTGCAAAGCTCTCGCTACCACTATTGTAATCACCTTTTAATTCTCCTAGTCTGTGACCCCATGCTTTAAGTGAATGACTGCCTATAAGTTTCATAGGATAGTTGCTACTCTTGTGTAGCTTAAAATCAATCTCTTTAATATCAGGCCAAATTGTTCTAGCGTATACCAACGTATCTATTACTTTACCTGTGTAGGTATAGTTATATAATTTTCTCATCACACGTAGGTCATAGTCAATGATGTTATGTCCAATTAGTGTAGTAACATTGTCATCAATAAACTGTAGTGCCTCTTGTGTCTGTGTTGGGTCAAAGGTGTGTACCTCATTAGTCTTTACATTTCGTAATACATTACACCATACCTGTGATACATCATCAAGTAGATGGTCTGCTTCTAAGTCCCATACGTATTCCATACTGTGTCTCCGCACTAGTTAAAAGGGTATATCTTCTACATCCTCATTGTTGAAATAAGTCTCAACCATACGCCCTGTATCTTTCATGTACTCAAGCGCACAACATAGGCCAGTGTCACCTGACCACCTGTTCTTTAACACTCGTACCTGACTGACGTTTGGACTGTCTGTATCCTGTTGGTTCCTTTCCAAACCAATAACAATATCTGATAGCTGACCAATGGCAGCACTGCCACGTAGCTGTGACATAGATGTTTGTGCGCCATCCTCATGTCCTCTGTCACCTGATGGACGCTTGAGGTGGGATACAAGTATCATACCACAATTAAGTTCCTCAACCAATGAGCGTAGGGCTGTCATAGTATTGTCAATGATGCGTCTTTCGTCACCACCTTCCATACCTGACACCACGATACTGATGTGGTCAAGGATGATATACTCACAACCACAACCACGCACCAAGTATCTTATCTTGGATAACAGGTTATCACTATCTGTACTACCCCAATGGTCATACAAGTACACCCTACCAGAGCCTACTGTACTGTCAAAAGCTTGACGCATCTCTTCTTCTGGCACGTCATTATTTTGTAGGTGTAAGGGTTTGTTAAGTTCAATGGACATAAGACCTAGTGAGGTACGCTTTACGTTCTCTTCCAAGGCTATGTATCCAATGGTCTGCCCATGCTTGATAAACCCATGAGCAAACTCTCTAGCTAGTTGTGATTTCCCTATGCCAGAACCTGCTGTAAGAGTTACAATCTCACCTCGCCTACAACCACCTGTTTTTTCCTGTATCCCTAAGTAGGGGTAAGGGACAGATAGCTTATCGTCTGTTGAGATAACCAAGTCCCACACATCAGTACCAGCTATGATACCATCAGGTCTGAAAACCTTGGCCTCATACAAAGCATTAATAAGTTCCTTAACCTTACCATCAACCAACATCTCGTTGGCATCCTTGTATGGTTCAGGTAGTCGTACTATCTTAGCCTTGTTAGGTGGTAGAACAGAGGCACATTCAATAGCTGCACGTTGTCCTTGCTCATCCATATCAAAGCATAGTACCACATGGTCAAACTTACTAAGCCACTCAATAGATTTACCTACTGCTTTCTTAGCAGAGTTACAACCTGATGGCACAGATACACTAGCCCACTTGTTACCATTAGCCTGTGATACAGACATAGCATCTAGCTCACCCTCACAGATAGTAACAAACCTGCCACCATCACGCCATAAGTGTTCACCAAACAAGCCTACCTGTTTGATGTTTCCCAATACTGAGAAGTCTTTGTTAGCAAAGCGTATCTTCTGTGCATGGAGTTTACCATGTGCATCACGATAGTTTGCAACCTGTACCTTCTGCCCTTTGTAGGTGGATACACCATAGCCCCACATCTGACAGGTCTGTTGTGTTAGACCACGCTTCTTTAGTTCCTTGAAGTCAAGGTCTAAGAACATGGTGTCATCTGTTTCCATAGCAACCACAGCTTTCTCCTCATCTGATGGGGTGTAGGTTTCACATGAAAAGCAGTAGTAATGCCCATCGCTAAACAAACTATTAGCATCACTACTGCCACAGTGAGGGCAAGGTGTGTGCCTTACAAACTCACTATCATTATCCATTAACACCATTCCTCAACATACGTACCATGAAATCAAAGCCATCAGCTATGTCACTAAGCCTAACATCAGGATACTTGTCTCCATCTTCTAACATAGAGAGTGCCATGTTTTCATAATTTACTACCTGTTTAAACTCAAGATCATCTACATATATAGAGACACTTAAGCCTTGGTCAGTAAACTCTGCGTTCATGTCAACCTCTGAGATTACCTCTTCTGTAACATCAATCACACTCATTGTAACCACTCCTTAGGCACTGTACCTTCTGCCCATGTAAAACCATTACGGTCTGCCCATTCTGCACAGGTCATCTTAGACCCATCCTTTCTTTTCTTAGCTCCTTGTACTGTAGCTTCTGCCTTCTGGAATACAAAGCGTACGTCCAACTCTGGGTGCTGTTCCTTAACAGCTTTCATCTTACGTTGTGCGTCTTGCCTAAAGTATCCCTTCAGTTCTACAATCATTGTGCCTACTGAGGTATGCACTGCTAAGTCAGGGATGTAGTGACGTAACACATAGTAAGCCAGCTTCTCTGGTTCATACTGATATGCTACGCCACGCTCATCAAGGTCACTGATGACCCTTGCCTCAAAAGTCCCCTTCGTCATTGGCTGTGCCAGTGTTGTTGTGTTCATCAAAGACATCAGTGGCATCATCCTTTGCTACTGCACTGGATACAAAGCCATCCTCTTCGTCAAAGATGTTAGCACCTGCACTGTATTGAACAAGGTCAATAACCTGAACAGCCTTGAGGCGTAGGCTTACACCTACTGACTTGGTTGACTGCATCATATAGGGTGCAGGTTCTACTGCTACCTTAATGACTGACCCATTACCAATGAGTGTGTCCTTGGTAAGAGGATTACGTTTGGAATCTACCACAATAGGGTTCATGTTGAATGTCTTACCATCACGTGACTTAACAACGGCTTTCATCTTGGCGCGAAATCTTAAGTTACCTGTTGGGTTTCCATCATCATCTACCTCTGGTTGGTAGGGTTTTGCTGTGGACAGGACTGCCTTTAACTTAGGCTGCTCCTTGACAACTTTGGTATGGTGTGTATTAACCACCTCATCAAGTTGTTCACACAGTTCTGCTGCTTCTGTCTCTGGAACCATTACATCCACGGTGTATACACCATCAGGATCAAAGTGTGTATCTGGTTCAAAGACTTTAGCCCACATTGCTTTACCTGTAATGACAATCATATTTTCTCCTTCATGTTTGTCTGTTGGCTAGAGGGGTACTTTAGGATGCTAGGCAAAGAAGTAATCTGACCTGAGGACAGATGCTAAGTCTAGCTTACCCATCGCAGGTGGATAGGGTACGTCATTAGTTCCTAAAGTTCTTACAGCATGATCCCTCAGTTCATTGAGAACATCATGTGTTTCGTACATATTAACAAACTCACTGCGTAGTATGTCAGACATGATGGGCATAGATGTGCTGTGTGTACCATAGCTATCATGTACCATAGCAAAGTCACGTAGGCCATGCTGTCTGCATTTGTTAATAGTCTTGGTCATGGCTGCTGCATCCAGAGAGTGGATGAAGTTAGGGCTACTACCCAAACCTGTGCGCCTCTTGTTCACTGTATCCTTTAAGTCTTCAACGATGTTGAGGCGTACCATCTCACCATTGATGTGTGTCTTGATACGCTTAGTCTCTGTGTCGCTGTAATGCTGGACAACTACCCAACCTGTAGGTGTGATCCATTCCATATGCCTTGTGTGGTCAGCATACACCTCACCTACCTGCTTGATGTATGTCATCACCTGACTAGCAGATTCAATCACATCACTGATAGCATCCCACACGTAGCCAGCTAGGTAGTTACTTGCAGGAAACAGGTCATCACCAAAGATGTTAGGCTTGCCTGTCTCTATCTGATCTGACATGGCCTCTTGTATGTAGGCACGACAGGCGTGGCGTGTACCACTGTAGGGTACGATCATAACAGGACGCTTGGTCAATGCTCTATCAATACCAAACTCCTGCCACTGCTTGGCAAGCTCACCATCATCCTGTTGTACAAGTGCTAGTGCTTCTTCTGCTACCTCAGTATAAATATCCTGAGGCACAGAGGCTGGTATTAAATTGGTAGCCCTACCCCCACGCTCATCCCTTAGGATAGCTGAGAGGTGCTGCAATCCATTACAACTACCATCTGCTGATACAGGGAAGCGTGATTCATAACCCCACCCATGCTTGACTAGGGCAGAGAACTCCATACACCAGCCAAGAAACTGGTATGGCTTGTCTGCTTCCAACCATAGTTGATTATCATATGGATTGTTAACAATCCTGTGTACCTCATCAGCCATGTCCCATGCCCACGATTCACGCTGGTCTAATGTAATCTTGTCGTTACCATATAGGTTAGCACCATGAATACACAACCATCGTGCATCTTCCCAATTGTTAATAGGCATTGGGCGATTGAACTCAAGTAATGACTTGCTCCAATCAGCAGACTGAGGTGAGAGGAACGTGCTACTAGCATACTTGCGAGAACGAAAGTCATTCTGCCACACATAAAAGAACTCATCATACCCACTGTATGATTCAGCTACCTGTAGTGTACGCTCTACCTGTATGCGCTTGCTCACGCTTCGGTTGTTTATGGAGTAGATACTGTTCCTCTTGCGTGACCAATCACGGAACTCGCTCTTCTCACTCTCAGTCATCTCCTTAGGGTCTTTGGAAAAGGGATACTCAGGCAAGGGTACATCATCCCTAGCTGGTAGCTTACCCCACTGCTGTCCATTGTCCCACACCTGTCGTATTACCTCAAGCAGAGGGCGATTGACACGCCATGCTGTGTGTTGCAGGGCATTGAGACACGCATACTCTTGGGATAAGTCAGCATCCTGTAGTCTTCTCAAGTGTTTCTTTAAGCTCATCTGCGCCTCACTATTGGTAGTTCATCTATCACTGCACCATGATACCCACCACCTACAACGTCAGTCCAATCCTTAGGGACTATGATGCAGGGTGCATACCTTGGCTTGGCTGTCTCAGCATATTCATTGAACGCCTTGATCCAATCCTCTGTACCTTGGGTAGCCTTGACTATGGTAACAGTTTTGTTACGTGCTGTCACCTGTTTTGTTAGTCCTACTATACCAGTACGTACTACAATCAAGTCAATCATACGCAGCCCTACGTGTATACGATCAGGCTTAGTCCATTCAGTATCCTTGTAGCCATCCTTGTTCATCTTGTGTGTCAGGCCATAGCGTCTAGCACCATATGATTTCTTCATGGCTTGCTTGATTGTGTTGGTAGCTATACTGCCCTCACTCTGTACCCACAGGTCTAGCCTGTTTTGTATCTCCAAGTTACCACCTATAGACTGTGCTACATGTAGCAATACAGACTTCTTACTGATAGCATCAACCAATGATACCACTGCAAGGTAGGCAACCTGTTCAGCATCCATGTCCTTTATACGTGCATGGGTTATGTCACGATTGGACTTAGGGTTTTGTTGTAGGTCTATGATACCCTTGGCTACTTCCTCTACGATACGAGATACAATCACCCTACCATGTAACGTGTTGCTCTCCTTACCAGAGGCTATTGCTTTATCACGTGCCTTGCGGAACCTATCAATCCCACCTGTCATCATGTCTGCTTCCAACTCAAGTTGAGTTTCTAAAGTACCTCTCATAGAGAATCCCCCTAAGGTTAAACTATATATGTTAATGCTCCTACAACCACAGCCACAGACAGTAATATCGTTTGTATACCTGATATGTCAGCATGATTATTGAACACACCAACTGTAGATACTAGCATCATAATTATAAATGTACATACTAACCACATACTATTCCTCACCATAGTTACGCATCATCCAGCGTTGTTGTGCTGATACCTGTTCGTACTCAGTAGACTGCACTGCCCACCTCGCGTCACAATGAGGGCAAAACCACTCAATCATACCATCTACTGCGTATAGTGCTTCTGCCTCACCATCTCCACACATCTCACATTGCTTAAAGCCCATACTCATATTGATTTCCGTTCCTCTTTCACACGCATAAGTTTACCTGCTGTGTACCCATGCTTAAACTTAATCCAGTACTGTGCTTGTTTGTCCTTGTCATACTGGTTGTCATACTTCACAGCATGATAGCCGTTGTGATAACCCATAACAAAGGCATCATCGTATGTATTACGTTTGTTAGCCCAGCTTTTCCAAGCGTTCATCTGTGCATCTTGCATCGTACTAGTTCTCCTTCTTGATTGCATCACTGCCTTATGTACTGGTGTTATCTTCATTGTTCACCACTAGGTCTAACATGGGTTGGTTGTCGTTGTCAACATCTAATTCCACATGGTACTGGTTCAGGAAAATAGATAGCTCCCCATCATAGGCATCATGGATGATGTCGTACAACTCTTGTATATCATAGATAAAGATAGGCTCATTAACTAATACATAACCTTCCTCAGTATTGCTTAGTACACACAAGCCTATCTCATGCGTGATGTAATCACGGAATGAACCCTGATAGTCTGCCTGTACCTCGTGTGTAACTTGTGTTATTGATAAGAGATAATCCTCGCCACCCTCACCAATACCACTAGGTAATATTAGCTGTATATTTTTTATCATATCCTGCCTCCTGTTAGTCCATTCTTGTTACAAAATAACCATCACTAGTAGGCAGTGCCACCATACCATAAGGATAGAAGTATACATTACCCCTAGCTGTACCCATCTTGCCTATGTGTACTAAGTCTTCGTCCTCATCGTACTTACTGCGATAGTCACCACTGTCTAGTACCTCACCCTCAAATTTATGAAGTCCCTGCCCATAACACCCTTCCATAAAGGCTAGTATATCATCGCCATTTAGTATATTAAACTCATTAACCCAATGAGGCAACACTCCTAGCCATTCTCTCAGGTATTCTTCCGGCTCATTATATTCTATTGTGTTTAGTTCTAACATCATTTTACTTTACTCCCTAAAATAATCATTACATATTGACGCAATCATACTAGCTATGAACAAGGTAAACCCTGTTATACCTAGCACGAATATAAAAGCCATCACAATGTCTAACATATTGCTACCCCTATCCTATCACAAATCCACTCTCATCCTGCTTGGCTCTACCCTTGGCATATAATGCTACCACTACGCCTTGTGGGTCTAGGAACCTCAGGTCATCCTTATCACCATCCACCACAGTGAAGCCCATGAATGTCTTAGGTATCTTGTGCTTATGCCTAAACACCACAGCCATATTGTTGGTCATATTGCCACGCATCTCCTTCAACACCATAGAACTATACCTGCCACTGGCTTGGCTATAGGACAAGGTTAGGTGATAGTTATCCGGCAATGCCTTACGCACTCGCTTAATATCCTTGGTGTAGTCATAGAACTGTACATCAGGGAACTTATCCATAATGCCATAGCGTTCCCAGTGTATGTCACTAGTCCCATTTAATCTCACTACTGCCTTGATACCCTTCTTCCTGCAATACATCCTGAACTTGCTAATGTCCTGTATCAAGTCGGCTATAAATATCTCAGGGAAATCACGCCACAAGATAGTCTTGCGCTGTCGTGCTGCCTGTACACTGTTCATGGCTCCTCGCCCTGCTGTATACAAACACCCTGCCTTGCACCCTGCCAGCACAGCCATAGGGCATACGTTTATCCCTTTCACTGTATTGGCCGGAGCTAGATATAGGATAGCAGTAAGATACTCACTGCCATCACCTTTTACTGTTTTGGCATTATTGCCAACACCTAATAGCTTTAGTTTCATGGTTTTTACCCCTAGCTGTTACAAGGTACAACGATTGAAGGGAGAACAATCGCTGTCCTTTATACGTCATGCAGGACGTTTACAAAACGTGCCTTTTCTGTTGCCAGTAATAGGGCAATCAAAAGCAAGACGACTAACAGATAGATAACCCTTGTTCCCGCTGAAAGAACCCTTGCGTCCATAACGCTTGGTCACTCTACGAAATTGCAGGTTATGCTTACCGATAGGATTTACAATTACATTATTTTTTACTGTTTTAAACATAGCATCTACTCCTAGTGCTGTTATAGGTACACCATTGTACCTTGTAACAGCTAGGCATTTTTGCGCTTGCTATCACGCCCATGCCTAGCTTGGCCTAGCATCCTCGCAGCACATAGCCTAGCGGTACTGTCTATGGCTTGGGCTTCCCTTGCATATGGCAGGACTGCAAACCTTATCCTTTATAGTGCTATCCGTTTAGGCTAGTACACTGCAAGCTTTAGGTGCTTCGTAACCTTGTATTCTCTTATTCTTGCATATTCTATTTAGTCTGTCTAGTCATATTCGTATTTTGTTTAGTCTCTTTTATTATTACAAAGGTTAGGCCTAGCATCTCGCATATTAGCTTTACGTGTCCGGTTGTCTATCTTGTAGCTGGCCTTAGGCCTTGTCGCTGATAGGAACCTTGTGTCCTTTGATGCTTAAATCGTTACATATCCGAAAAGCATTTGCAAACACTTTTTTTAAGTTACTGAAAACAAAAAGAAAACAGATAGAGAGAGACACAAAAGAACACCAAGAAACAC
>VMHT01162367.1_pt1 | contig 40552 bp, 40 predicted proteins | sample 4693611 | NCBI WGS metagenome assembly VMHT01 (sample SAMN12280063, study PRJNA550983) | marine metagenome | isolation source: seawater sampled from same location over 5 years 0.02-0.2 micron viral filtrate | place: USA: collected off the coast of southern California halfway between the port... ...
CTTACAAAACTTAGGGGACTAAATTCCTGATCTTGCAACCTGGGGAATTGGCGCCGCGTTTGCCATCGGCTGGACACCCTGTATAGGCCCCATACTCGGGGCCATATTGGCGCTCAGCTCCACCCATGCCAATGCTGAGGCGGGCATGCTGTATCTGGCGGCGTATTCGTTGGGGTTAGCTCTTCCTTTTCTCGGAAGTGCCCTGTTTATTGAACACTTTCGGCAACGAGTACGCTGGTTCAGTCGCTGGAGTCGACTACTGAGAGCGTTTGCTGGCTTGGTGCTCGTTGTCATGGGCTTAATGGTGCTCACCGGTCATATGACACTCTTTGCGTCGTGGATGTTGTCGACGTTTCCTGTTCTCGGAAGGTTTGGTTGAGCTTCCTACAGCCAAACTACAGGGAACTGTTCATGGCTTCATACTTAAATACTGCGTATAAACAGGTTTCATGAACAAATGGTAACTGGAAACGTCAGAAGCTCTTCTTTACGCAACCCCGTCAGCAAGGCCAGGCGAACGATCAATCGAAGCGTTTTGTTGTTGATACTTTTGAGCAGCTCTTCCACTTGTTCTTTGTTGAGGACTTTGATCTTGGTTAGCGTGGTTTTAAGCAGCACATCCGGCTTTACGGCATACCCCCCAGAGGTGTCTGTGTGTGCCAGGAAACCCTTTGTCTGCCTGACTCTCACCGTTTCAAGGTCATACGGCAGCGTGCGTACCCAACCTTGTTTGAGGGCAAACTGATAAAACTTGATCACCAGGTGAAGTCGTCGATTTACCGTGGAGGCGCTAAGGTTAAATCGATCAAAGGAAACGTCTCGATACAGAGCTAACAGAGTTTCGTGATTTCGGTGATCAAGCTCTCTCCAATCAAAGCCATTGGCTTCAATGAACTCGAAATAATCACACAGATCTCTTCCAAACGTTTCCCAGCTACGATGACTTTGCACACTTCCACGTTTTAAGCAGTGATGGACGAGAAATTCCATTCCTTCGATAAACACATCATGATTGGCCTTGAGAAGAATCGGGAACCCTTCATAGGAATGTCCCCTGATTTCAAACTCTGGTGTGGCAAGAAGGAACTCCACCCTCGGACCCCCAATACTGTATTTTTATTCAGTATAAAGGAGTGGTTTAAGACTGCAACAGGTAGGTTACATTATCTGTGGTACAAAACATGGTCTATCTTTCCTGCTGACAGTCCGGCAAAAATGGCCGGACCAAGTAAATTTGGTGGCGGGATTATAGCATCCACAGCGCACGGGTCGCCCTCCCCTTTGTCCCAACCGGAAACTCTATGACAAGCAGCCGCAACAGCGCACAGCAAAGACAACGCCAGAGCGACAGTCTCAAGGAATTCTACGTACCGGATCTGTGCCGGGTGCGGGCGGTGTTCATGCTGCTGGTCACCAGTGAAGTGCTTACCCTGGCACTGGCGCTGGTGCGTTCCGGCAATGAATGGATTGACTGGAGTTACTTCGGTCTGGTGTCGCTGTTTGTGCAATGGACGGTGCTGACCAGCACCGCCCTGATCTGCCTGCTCAGAAAACGGCTGTCACAGCTTTCTGTCACCGGTGCCACCCTGGCCATCCTGGGCGTGGTGCTGGCAGACGTGCTGCTGTTCAGCCTGCTGGCTGATTATCTGCTCTCCGCCGGCAGCGGTATTACCAGCTGGCAGGATGTGACCACCAATCTGATTCTGGCCACCCTGTTTACCCTGATGATCCTTCGCTATTTCTATCTCCAGTATCAATCACGCCAGCAGCGGGACTCGGAACTGCAGGCCCGCATCAGCGCCCTGCAGGCCCGCATCCACCCGCACTTCCTGTTCAACAGCATGAACACCATTGCCAGCCTGATCGCGATCCGCCCGGAGCAGGCCGAGGATGCGGTACTGGATCTTTCGGAACTGTTCCGCGCCAGCCTGGGCAACAGCGACCGGGTGATTCCCCTGGCGGCGGAAACCGACCTGTGCCGACGCTACCTGGATATTGAACAATTGCGCCTGGGCGATCGGCTGACGGTCAAATGGCAACTGGAGGAGGGTCTGGACAAGCAGGCGATTCCCCCGCTGACCCTGCAGCCCCTGCTGGAAAACGCCGTCTACCATGGCGTACAACCAAGGCCGGAGGGGGGCACCGTGACCATTGAAGGCTACCGCAAGGGGGAGTTCGTTTACCTGCTGGTCCATAACCCACTGCCGGAATCGGATCGACCGGGCCACGACGGCAACCGCATGGCCATCACCAACACCCAGGCGCGCCTGCGGGGTCTGTTTGGCGATTCGGCGGTGCTCAAGCACAGTCAGCATGAGGGGCTTTATACTGTCACCGTACGTTTGCCCTGGCAGACCGCCAGCCACCATCCCAAGGGCACGGAAGGCATCTGATGAGCGAGCACAATCCACGCAGAATACTGATCGCCGACGACGAACCCCTCGCCCGGGAACGCCTGCGCCGGCTGGTAGAGGCGCTGGAGGGCTACATTGTCTGTGGCGAAGCGGATGATGGTGCCGCCACCCTGCAGGCTGTGGCGGAGCAGAATCCCGACATCGTTCTGCTGGATATCCGCATGCCGGGCATGGATGGTATGCAGGCCGCCGCGGAACTGGCCGGCCTGGACAACCCGCCGGCGCTGATTTTCTGTACCGCCTACGACCACTACGCCATCCACGCCTTCGAAGTGCAGGCGGTGGCCTATCTGCTCAAACCGGTGCGCCGGGAAGCACTGCAGCAGGCCCTTGAGCGGGCCGGCCGGGTCAATCGCCTGCAGGCCCGGGCACTGATGGAAGACCAGACAGGCGACCCGGCCCAACTGGCGGTCAGAACCCACCGGGGCACCGAGCTGATTGATCTGGACCAGGTGCGTTATTGCGAGGCGGACCAGAAGTACGTCACCCTGCACCATGGCGGCGGCGAGACCGTCACCGACTACACCCTCAAAGAGCTGGAACAGGCCTACCCGGACCGCTTCCTGCGGGTGCACCGCCACACCCTGGCCAGCACAGCGTTCATCCACAGCCTGGTGCGCGCCGGTAATGGTCAGCACCAGCTCCACCTGCGGGGTGTGGAGCAGCCGTTACAGGTCAGCCGGCGCCACGCCCCCGGAGTACGCCGCTGGCTGGAAGAGCACCAGCCGGGATCGCTCTGACCACGGGACTTTTTTCGCCGGAACAGGTACCCTTCCGGATACATTTTCAACTCTGACGAATCGATCACCATGGCCAAACGCACACTGAGAATTGCAACCCGCAGCAGCGCCCTCGCCCTCTGGCAGGCGGAATTCATCCAGCAGGAGCTGGAACGGCTCAACGACGGCGTAACCGTCGAGCTGGTGAAGATCAAAACCCAGGGTGACAAGATCCTTGATGTTCCGCTGGCGAAAATCGGCGGCAAGGGCCTGTTCGTGAAAGAGCTGGAAGAAGCCATGCTGGACGGCCGGGCGGATCTGGCGGTGCATTCCATGAAGGACGTGCCGATGGAATTCCCGGAAGGCCTGGGTCTGGTGGCCATCTGTGAGCGGGAAGACCCTACCGATGCTTTCGTCAGCAACCAGTATGACACCGTCGATGCGCTGCCTGACGGAGCCGTAGTGGGTACTGCCAGCCTGCGCCGCGAAGCCCAGCTCAGGGCCTATCGCCCGGACCTGCAGATCCGCACCCTGCGGGGCAACGTCAACACCCGGCTGGCCAAGCTGGATGCGGGCGAATTTGATGCCATTGTACTGGCCAGCTCCGGCCTGAAACGCCTGGGCTTCCATGACCGCATCCGTTACTGTCTGCCGGATACAGTGTCCCTGCCTGCCGTAGGCCAGGGGGCACTGGGCATCGAGTGCCGGCTGGACGATCAGGAGCTGCTGGACATGCTGTCCGTGCTGAACCACAAGGACACGGCGGACCGGGTGAAGGCCGAACGGGCACTCAACCGCCGCCTGGAAGGCGGATGCCAGGTACCCATCGCCGCCTACTCCCTGCTGGAAGACGAGGACACCCTGTGGCTGCGCGGCCTGGTGGGCGCAGTGGACGGCACCGAAATTCTCCGGGTGGAAGGCCGCGCCCCCCGTGCCGAAGGTGAACGCCTGGGCCGTGAGCTGGCCGAAGACCTGCTGGGTCTGGGTGCCGACAAGCTGCTCGCCGAGATCTATGGTCACACCCCCAAGTAAGGCCGGGGCGAACAACGGCCTGCGGATACTGGTCTGCCGGCCGGAGCCCGAGGCCAGCCGGCTGGCGGATGCAATCCGCGCAGCCGGCCACACCCCCCTGGTATTGCCCCTGATCGAAAGGCAACCCCTGCCAGAGACCCCGGAACAGCGATCGCTGATCCAGGATCTGGACCACTTCCATCATATTATTGCCGTCAGCCCCTATGCGGCCCGGCAGCTATTGGACCGGATCGACCCCTGGTGGCCCCAGTTCCCCACCGGCATCCACTGGTACGGTGTCGGCAAGGGTACCGCCTCGGTCCTGGAATCCGCCGGGCTGACACCGGTCAGCCCGTCACGGGGCTGGACCAGCGAGGCCCTGCTGGAAGCCCCTGAACTGGCCAGTCTGGTACACGAAAAAGTCCTCATCGCCCGGGGCGACCATGGCCGGGAACTGCTGCGGGAAACCCTGCAGGAGCGGGGAGCCCGGGTAACGGTGCTGCCCCTTTACCGGCGCCGCTGCCCGGAACACCAGCCGGAGCAACTCCGGACGCTGCTGGGGGATGCTCCGCCGGACGCGATCATTGCGCTCTCCGGGGAAACATTGAACAATCTCATCGCACTGGGTGAGAATAGTGTCCATAATCTTTATAACGCATTGCTGGTAGTGCCCGCAGCCCGGGTCGCCGAACAGGCAAGGGATGCAGGTTTTCGCCGGGTACTGGTCCCTGACGGGCTGGATGCCCCGGCGCTGATCGCCAGCATTGAACAGTGGCCGGCCACCCAGGCCCCGGAAACACAAAGTAAGGATGCCCGTGACTGACTCGAACGCCCAACTGCCTGCGACCGTTGAAGACACGTCAAGGGCTTCCCGCCCCCGCACCTGGCCAATCTGGCTGGTTCTGCTGCTGACCCTGGTGCTCACCGTGCTGCTCGCGCTGTGGAGCTGGCAACAGTGGCAGACCCGGGAAAACCTCACCGGCACGGTCAGCGACCTGCGCGCCGACATCCGCACGCTGCAACAGAACGCCAGCCAACGGGACAGCAGCCTGACAGGACGGCTACAGTCGCTCCAGCAGACTCTGGCAGACCAGCGGGAACTGATTGCCACCCAGCAGCGGCAGATCGACCAGAATGCCAGCGAACTGCTGGAAGCCGGCAACCGCAGCCGCACAGACTGGCTGCTGGCGGAGGCTGAATATCTGCTGCGCATCGCCAACCAGCGCCTGCAGATCGAAAAAGACATACGCGGTGCCCTCGCAGCGCTGACCGAAGCGGACCGGGTATTGCGGCAGACCGACGATGTGGGCAGTTACCCGGTGCGCCAGCAGGTAGCCAAGGAGATCATGACCCTGCGCAGTCTTGAGGACGTGGACCGCACCGGACTGTATCTGAAACTGGAAGCGGCCATCGACAGCGTCAACCAGCTCACCGACCGGGCGTTATCCGGCAACCAGACGTTCGGCAGCGATGTTAACCCGGGCACCGGCTCAGAGCCGTCGAACCAGCCCTGGTGGCAGGCCGCCTGGCAGAAGATCGGCGACACCCTCTCCAGGGTCGTGGTGGTGCGCCGCATGGACGAACCCGTCAAACCGTTGCTGTCACCGGACCAGAGCGCCTACGCCCGCCTCAACCTGCAACTGACCCTCGAGGAAGCTGCCCTGGCGGTGCTACGCGGGCAACAGGAACTCTACGATCGCGCCCTGGAAAAAGCCGGCAACACCCTGAACCAGTGGTATGACAATACCCACCCCAGGGTGAATGCACTGAAACAGACCCTGAATGAACTGGCCGGGCTGGACATAGATCCGGAGCTGCCGGATATCAGCGAATCCCTGCAATTGCTCAAGGCCCGCCTGGAGGGTCGCCTCAGCAACCCGGAGGCCGCATCAGAGGAAGCGGACGGGAGCAGTGAATCATGATCCTCCTGTTGCTGGTTCTGCTGCTTGCCCTGCTGATCGGTACCGGGCTGGCCCTGGGTCTTGAGTACGATCTGGGCTACATCCGCATCAGTCTCGGGAACTACCTGGTAGAAACCAATTTCTGGGTGGGGCTCGGACTGTTCGTTCTGCTCGTGGTGCTGAGCATTTTCCTGATTGGTGCTGCCCGCCGACTATTCCAGGGTGGCGGCATGGTGTCCGGCTGGCTCGCCAAAGGCAACCAGCGACGGGCCCGCCGCCGCACCACCCAGGGGCTGCTGGCCATGGCCGAGGGCAACTGGCCCCGGGCCCGCAAGCTGCTGACCAGCTCTGCCAGCCATGCCGACATGCCCCTGATCAATTACCTTGCCGCTGCCCATGCGGCGGCAGAGACCGGCGATCACGAAGCGGTGGACGAACTGCTGCGCAAGGGGTTCGAAAGTACCCCCGGTTCCGATATGGCCGTAGGCCTGCAGCAAGCCCAGTTGCAGCTTTCCGGTAACCGCCTGGAGCAGGCACTGGCCACGCTGGTGCGGCTGCGCAAGCAGGCTCCCCACCACCCCTTTGTGCTGAAGCTGCTGAAAACCGTCTACGTGCAACTGGAGGACTGGCGGGAACTGTCCCGATTGCTTCCGGAACTGCGCAAGCGGGATCTGCTGGGCCGCGACGAGCTGAACGAGCTGGAACGCACCACCTGGCGCAACCTGATGCAGCAGGCGAGCGCCGACTGCCGGCGGCAGGATGCAGGCCAGCGATCACTGGAGCCGCTGACCCGACTGTGGGATGAATTGCCGGGTGCCATGCGCCGGGACGAGCATATCATTCGGGAATACTCATCGCTGCTCGCGGCCCTGGGGGATGAGGCCCAGGCGGAAACCCTGCTGCGCAAAGTGCTGCGCAATCACTGGAGCGATGAGCTGATCAACCTGTACGGTCGACTGGAAGGCACCAAGCCGGAGGAACAGCTGATTCTGGCAGAACAGTGGCTCAAGGACAGGCCCAACAATCCGGAACTGCTGATGGCCCTGGGGCGTATCAGCCTGAGAAACGAACTCTGGGGCAAGGCCCGGGAATATTTTGAAACCAGCCTGCGCCTGCGCCGCAACCGGGAAACCCTAGCGGAGCTGAGTCGCCTGAATGCCCACATGGGGGAAAAGGACACCAGCATCAAGCTGCTGATGCAGGGACTGGTGCAGGACAGCGGCCTGCCCGACCTGCCCATGCCAAAGGCCTGAACCGGCCGGTCAACCGAACTGCGCCTCAGTCCCGGGGCGCATACTCCAGCACATCCGAGAAGAACGCTGCTTCCGGCAAGCCTTCCTCTACCAGCGCATCCATCAGGGTATACACCATGGTGGGTGACCCGCTGGCATGAACCTCCACATTGTTCCAGTCCATACCGGAAGCAAGAACAGCCCGCACCAGTTGCTCATGATGGCCGCTCCAGTCGTTGTCTTCATCATCCCCGACCACCGGCACAAAGGTAAACTCCGGTGACTGGTCATGCCACTGCTGGGCCAGGGAGCGCAGGTACATATCCTCGTGTTTTCGCACGCCCCAATACAGCTTGACCGGATGCCGGTAACCGGCTTCCTGCAGGTAGTCCACCAGGCTCTTCATCTGGGCAAACCCGGTGCCTGCTGCCACCAGCAGCAGGGGGCGCTCCGGCACCGCGGCCAGGCAGGCCCTGCCGTGGGGCATTTCCACCGTCACATCCTCGCCGGATTTCAGCGCATCAATGACATTCTGCGCGGATACCCAGTCCGGACTGGCCTGGATGTGCAGTTCAATCAGCTCTGCCGACGGGCTGCTGGCAATGGAGAAATAACAGGGATCGGAATCCGGAAGATTGATCGACAGGTACTGCCCGGCATGGAACGACAGTTCCCGGCGACGGGGAAGCCTCAGCTGCGCGCGGAACACATCGTGGCTGATAGAACGGACATCCACTACTTTTGCCTGATACTTGCGGGGCTGATTCTCTCCGGCGGCCATAACGGCGTTGATCTCCAGGTTCAGGTCTCCGCAGGCCTGTGTGCGGCACATCATCAGGGGCGCGGAAACCGGGATAGTCTGTTGATTTCGGGTATTCAGGGCCTGCCCGTCCAGCAGGGTGGCCTCGCACAGTTCGCAGACCCCGTTGCGGCACGCGGCAGGCACGGCAATGCCCGCCGAACGGGCGGCCGAGAGCAGGTCTTCATCGCCCCGGGCGCAGAACCCTAGTCCGGATGGCTGCAGGGTAATACGAAAGTCATCTGTGGACATATCAGTCGGGGCGACCGGCCCCGATTTCAATCCCCAGACTGTCCCAGATCTCGTCAACCCGGGTCTTCACCTGCTCGCTCATGGTGATCGGCGTGCCCCACTCCCGGTCGGTTTCTCCCGGCCATTTGTTGGTAGCATCCAGTCCCATTTTCGAGCCCAGACCGGATACCGGCGACGCGAAGTCCAGATAATCAATGGGCGTATTTTCCACCAGTGTGGTATCCCGGGTCGGGTCCATGCGCGTGGTCATGGCCCAGATCACGTCTTTCCAGTCCCGGGCGTTCACGTCATCGTCGGTAACGATCACAAACTTGGTGTACATGAACTGGCGCAGGAAGGACCATACCCCCATCATCACCCGTTTGGCATGGCCGGGGTACTGCTTCTTCATGGTCACCACTGCAAGGCGGTAGGAACAGCCTTCCGGTGGCAGGTAGAAGTCGACAATCTCCGGGAACTGCTTCTGCAGGATGGGGATGAACACCTCGTTGAGGGCCACCCCCAGCACCGCGGGCTCATCCGGCGGACGGCCAGTGTAGGTACTGTGGTAAATCGGTTGTTTGCGGTGGGTGATCCGCTCCACGGTAAACACCGGGAACTGTTCCACCTCGTTGTAGTAGCCGGTGTGGTCGCCGAACGGGCCTTCCGGTGCGGTATCGTCCGGATAGATAAATCCTTCCAGCACGATCTCGGCACTGGCGGGCACCTGCAGGTCACTCAGACCGGCATTGACCAGTTCCGTGCGCCCACCCCGCAGCAAACCGGCAAAGGCATATTCCGAGAGGGTATCCGGCACCGGTGTCACGGCACCCAGAATAGTGGCAGGATCCGCCCCCAGGGCGACCGCCACCGGGTAGGGTTTGTCCGGGTTCTGCTGACGGAAGGCCTGGTAATCCAGGGCTCCGCCCCGGTGACTCAGCCAGCGCATGATCAGCCGGTTGCGGCCGATCAGTTGCTGACGGTAGATGCCCAGGTTCTGCCGTTCCTTGCCCGGCCCGCGGGTAATTACCAGCGGCCAGGTCACCAGCGGCCCTGCATCGCCGGGCCAGCAGTGCTGGATGGGAATCTGGTAGAGGTCGACATCGTCCTTGTCGATCACCACGTCCTGGCAGGGAGCCGAACGCAACACCTTCGGGCTCATGCGCATCACCTGCCGGAACACCGGCAGTTTTTCGATGGCATCTTTAAAGCCCTTGGGGGGATCCGGTTCTTTCAGGAAGGCCAGCAGCTTACCGATATCCCGCAACGCGGTAACGCTGTCCTGGCCCATACCCAGGGCAACACGCCGGGGCGTACCAAACAGGTTGGCCAGCACCGGCATGTCGTAGCCCTTGGGGTTTTCAAACAGCAGCGCCGGGCCCTCTGCCCGCAGGGTGCGGTCACAGATCTCGGTCATTTCCAGATGGGGGTCCACTTCGGCGCTGACGCGCTTCAGTTCACCCATTTTTTCCAGCTGGTCGATGAAATCCCTGAGATCCCGGTACTTCATACTGGATCAGCGACGCTTCATGGACTGGAAGAATTCGTCGTTGGTCTTGGTGTCCTTGAGCTTGTCCAGCAGGAATTCGATCGCGGCGGTATCGTCTTCCATGGAGTGCAGCAGCTTGCGCAGGATCCAGATACGCTGGATTTCCGCCTCGGACATCAGCAGGTCCTCACGGCGGGTGCCGGAGCTGCGGATATTGATGGCCGGGTAGACACGCTTCTCGGCAATCTTGCGGTCCAGGTGCACTTCCATATTACCGGTGCCCTTGAACTCCTCGTAGATCACTTCGTCCATCTTGGAGCCGGTATTCACCAGCGCGGTCGCCAGGATGGTCAGGCTTCCGCCCTCTTCCACATTACGGGCCGCACCGAAGAAGCGCTTGGGTTTTTCCAGGGCGTGGGCATCCACACCACCGGTCAGCACCTTGCCGGAGGACGGGATCACCGTGTTATAGGCACGTGCCAGACGGGTGATGGAGTCCAGCAGGATGATCACATCCTTCTTGTGCTCCACCAGGCGCTTGGCCTTCTCGATCACCATCTCGGCCACCTGCACGTGACGGGCCGGCGGCTCGTCAAAGGTAGAGGCCACTACTTCGCCGCGCACGGTGCGCTGCATCTCGGTCACTTCTTCCGGACGCTCGTCGATCAGCAGCACCATCAGGTGACATTCCGGATTGTTACGGGTGATGGACTGGGCAATACCCTGCATCAGCAGCGTCTTACCGGCCTTGGGCGGGGAGACGATCAGGCCACGCTGGCCTTTACCGATGGGGGCGACCAGATCCAGAACCCGGGATGACAGATCCTCGGTACTGCCGTTACCGGCCTCGAGGCGCAAGCGCTCTTCCGGGAACAGCGGTGTCAGGTTCTCAAACAGAATCTTGTTACGGGCGTTGTCCGGCTTGTCAAAGTTGATCTCATTGACTTTCAGCAGGGCAAAATACCGCTCGCCGTCCTTGGGGGGACGAATCTTGCCGGCAACGGTGTCGCCAGTGCGCAGGTTGAAACGCCGGATCTGGCTGGGGGACACGTAGATGTCGTCCGGACCCGCCAGGTAGGAGGCATCCGCTGACCGCAGGAAGCCGAAACCGTCTTGCAGGATTTCCAGCACCCCGTCGCCATAGATGTCTTCACCACTCTTGGCATGACGCTTGAGAATCGAGAATATGACATCCTGTTTGCGCGACCGGGCCAGGTTGTCGAGCCCCATTTCCTGTGCGATATCCAGCAATTCGGGCACAGATTTCTGCTTGAGTTCGGTAAGATTCATAGATGTATGGTTTTCAGGAATGGAAGTAAACGATGATTGACGTTATGAATGACAGGAAAGCCCGGAACGCGTTGTCGGATAAATAAAAGCTTGTTCAGGTGCTGGCCAGACGGAGCAACCGGTAAGTAAAGATGGAGTCCGGATAGAAAACTGGAGCCAGAGGGGAGAACAACTGCTCACCAGGCTGATATGGATAATCGGCCACTAACTGCACTGCTGTCAAGTATCATTGGCCATTTTTCCTGTGCGCAGTGAATTTTTGCACAATCAATGGTCCCGTTTGGCCGGGTTCCGCCCTGCCGGGTTAACCGGCCCTTCCCAAGCCGCGTCCGGATCCGGATACTTTCAGTCTGCCACTTAATCCGCACATGGAGTTGATATGAGCCACGCCAGCAACGGAGAACCCGCCGCCCTGAACATTGCCCTGCTGACTGTTTCCGACAGCCGGGGTCCGGCCCAGGACACCTCCGGCCAGTACCTGGAGGACAGCCTGACCGCTGCGGGCCACCGGCTGATCACCCGCCGCCTGCTTCCCGATGACGTTTATCTGATCCGCGCCCTGATTGCCCGCTGGATCGCGGAACCGGACATCCACTGCGTGATCATCACCGGCGGCACCGGATTCCATGAGCGGGACAGCACACCGGAAGCGGTTCGCCCCCTGCTGGACAAGACCATCGACGGCTTTGGAGAAGAGTTCCGCCGGCTGTCCGTGCCGGACATCGGCTCCTCCACCATCCAGTCCCGGGCCTTTGGCGGTCTGGCCAACCACACCGTCATCTTCTGCCTGCCCGGCTCCACCGGAGCCTGCCGCACCGGCTGGGAAGACATCCTCCAGCCACAACTGGACAGTACCCACGGGCCCTGTAACTTTGCCGCACTGGTACAGCGCAAGCCGGAGCGACCAATCACCCGACTGGACCAGCGCATCGGCGAAAGGGCCGAACGCTGATGACTGCGCCACAACTGACCTCCGTTGACGAAGCCCTCAAAGAGATACTGACCCGGGCCCGCCCTCTCTCGGGTCAGGACACACTGGAACTGGATGCCTGTGCGGGCCGGGTTCTGACCTGTGATTACCGGGTACCCATGGACGTGCCACCGGCGGACAACAGCGCCGTGGATGGCTACGCCCTGCATCACCGGGATGCCATCGCCGGAGCCACTCTGCCGGTTTCCGGCCGGATAGCCGCCGGGGAGGCACCAGGTGAACTGATTCCCGGCACTGCGGTGCGGATTTTCACCGGCTCCGAAATTCCCCGGGGAGCGGACACGGTGGTGATGCAGGAGCATGTGGAACGCCAGGACGACCACATCACCCTGACCAAAGAAGCGCCCGCCGGAAACAACATACGCCCCCGGGGACAGGACCTGGCGCAGGGCACTGTGGCGCTGCACAGCGGAACTCGCCTGCGGCCCCAGGAAATCGGCTTGCTTGCCTCCATCGGCATTGCCCGGGTGGATGTATTCCGCCCGCTGCGGGTCGCACTGTTATCCACCGGTGACGAGCTGGTTGATCCCGGCACGCCGCTGCAACCGGGGCAGATCTACAACACCAACCGCTACACCCTGAAAGCGCTGCTGCAACAATCCGGATGCCGGGTTACCCTTGCCGAGACCCTGAAGGACGATCGCGAAGCCACCCGACAAACCCTGGAACAGGCAGCACAGGGTGCGGACCTGATCCTGACCAGCGGCGGCGTTTCTGTCGGGGAAGAAGACCATGTCCGCCAGGTGCTGGAGCAACACGGCAGTCTCGATATCTGGCGGCTGGCCATGAAACCCGGCAAACCCCTCGCCTTCGGCTCCTTCCACGGCACCCCGGTTCTCGGCCTGCCAGGCAATCCGGCTGCCGCGCTGGTGACGTTTCTGGTGATTGCCCTGCCCTGGATTCGCCGCTGCCAGGGAGAATCCGGCGATGCACTGCCGCGCGGGGAAAGACTGCCTGCCGCGTTCAGCCATCAGAAAGCCTCCCCACGCCGGGAATACCTGCGGGCACGGGTTGAGCCCGGCAGTTCCGGCCCTCTGGTCACCCGCTACCCGAACCAGAGTTCCGGCATGCTCAGTTCCGCCTGCTGGGCCGATGGGCTGGCTGTGGTGCCGGAAAACACCACCATCAACGAGGGTGATACCATTACTTACTACTCTTTCCGGGAACTGATGGGCTGACCATGACCACACCCGATACCATCCGCGTGCGCTTCTTTGCCCGACTGAGAGAGGAGCTGGACACCGACGAACTGGCATTCCCGGCCGGCAATGCCGCCAACGCCGGCGACATTGCCCGGGCGCTGTCCGGAAGAGGCGGACCCTGGCAGCAACTGACCGGTGACCAGCCGGTGCTGGTGGCAGTCAACCAGGCGATGGCCAAACCTTCCACGCCGGTGAAGGCCGGCGATGAAGTCGCTTTCTTCCCGCCGGTAACCGGAGGCTGAGATGATTTCCATCCAGGCCCATGACTTCGATGCCGCCGCCGAATACGAGGCACTTCGCGCCAACGACCCCGCCACCGGAGCGATTGTGACCTTCACCGGACTGGTACGGGACAGCGGGGACCTGTCCGGGGTGTCCGGGTTGTTTCTGGAGCATTATCCGGGCATGACCGAGCAGGTGATCCGGGGACTGATTGATGAGGCCTTCCGGCGCTGGGATCTGCAGCGGGTACGGGTTATCCACCGGGTGGGGCGGCTGGCGCTGGCGGATCAGATTGTGTTTGTGGGGGTGGCCAGTGCCCACCGGGGGGATGGGTTTGCGGCCTGTCAGTTTCTGATGGACGCTTTGAAGACTTCGGCTCCGTTCTGGAAGAAGGAGATTACCTCCGACGGAGAACAATGGGTTGAGCAGAAGGAAGCTGATGTCCGGAAGTCCGGGGATTGGCGCTAGGCTCAGCTGGAGTTCGGCGGCCGGCCGCTGGTCCTACTTCTGCAATTGTCCGCTAGCCTTTTAAGTCCTCGGGGGTGTTTCTGTTTCTGAATACATCTTCGGTTTCCGGACAATTCACTGTAACCGCACCCGCCCGCTCGGCAAATGTCACTACCCGGCGCTCGCCGGATTTCAGGTAGTCTTCCAGTCTGGTCATCAGGCTCACCGGGTATACGCCGTGCAACGGGTGTATCCGGCCGTTGTTTTCGGCGATGGCCGGGCGGTCAGGCCGGCTCTGCCAGGCGGTGATCAGGGCGCTGAGGGTGGCCGGGGTGATGTCGGGGGTGTCGCAGGGGCAGATGAGGACAGCTTCGGCTCCCTGTTCGCTGGCTTTTCTGAGGCCGGTGAGCAGGCCAGCCAGAGGGCCCTGGTCAGCGTGTTGCAGGGTGTCCCGTAGGATATGGCCGGGGGCCAGGTGTTGGTAGTCTTCCAGGGAGCGGTTGGCGCTGATGTAGACCCGGGGAGTGAGGGTTTTCAGGGTGCGGTAGACCCGTTGCGCCATGGGCTGGCCCTGCCAGGGTAGCAGGCCTTTGTCCTGGCCGCCCATGCGGATGCTTTTGCCGCCTGCCAGTAGCAGGCCGATGAGTCGGTCGGGTCGGGTCATGGCACAAAAAAACCGCCCGTGAAGTCTGCTTCAGGGGCGGTTTCCTTCAACTGGCGCTGATCGATCAGAGGTTGCTGTCGAGGAAGGCGGCCAGCTGTGACTTGGACAGGGCACCGACCTTGGTGGCATCCACGTTGCCGTTCTTGAACAGCATCAGGGTGGGGATGCCACGGATGTTGAACTTGGGCGGGGTCTGCTCGTTCTCGTCGATGTTGAGTTTGGCGATCTTGAGCTTGCCGTCGTACTCATCGGCAATTTCTTCCAGTACCGGCGCGATCATTTTGCAGGGGCCGCACCATTCGGCCCAGTAGTCGACCAGTACGGGTACGTCAGACTGCAGCACGTCCTGCTCAAAGGATGCATCGGTTACGTTTACAATATTTGCGCTCATTACAGATTCCCGAGTCCGTCACCAGCATCCGGCACCTGCCCTCGCGCTCATGCTCTCATGGCGCTGGCTGCTCTCCGGTCTGGTGGTGGTTGATTACAATGAATGGGTCGGACACCCCGGCGGGGGTCGCCAATCACGCTTCAATGTCCAGACCGTTACTTTACGCGATTGGCGGTCCGGATGTGAAGCGCTTGAGGTTCTGCTGACAGGTGGCCGCATTTTCGCTTATAGTTGGCCAGAACAGCGCAGAGCACCTGATGCGAGGGGGTACAGAGCCCCGGCCATTCTTCCGGGTCAGGTCCAGGTAAGGGGAAGTACAGATCCGTGACGGGCGACACCAGCGATACCTCACCCGAATTGCTCGCAGCCATCGACATGGGCTCCAACAGTTTCCACATGGTGGTAGCCCGCCTGGTTCATGGTGAAATCCGCACCCTGGAAAAAATGGGCGAGAAGGTACAGCTCGGGGCCGGGCTGGATGAGCAGAACCGGCTCACCGAAGAAGCCCAGCAACGGGCGCTGGACTGCCTCAGCCGGTTTGCCCAGCGCTTGCGGGGCATGCCCCGGGAAATGGTGCAGGTGGTGGGCACCAACGCCCTGCGGGTGGCCCGCAACAGCCATGCATTCATTCACCGGGCAGAGGAAGTACTCGGCTACCCGGTGGAAATCATTGCTGGCCGGGAAGAAGCCCGCCTGATCTACCTGGGGGTTTCCCACACCCTTTCAGACGATAGTGGCCGGCGGCTGGTGGTCGATATCGGCGGCGGCAGCACCGAGTTCATCATCGGTGAGCGATTCGAGCCCCAGGAAATGGAAAGCCTGCACATGGGCTGCGTATCCTTCCGCAATCGTTATTTCCCCGATGGCAAGATCTCCCGCAAGCAGATGGACCGCGCCATCACCCACGCCGAGCAGGAACTGCTCAATATCCGCCAGCGTTACCGCAACATCGGCTGGCAGAGCAGCGTGGGCTCGTCCGGCTCCATCAAGGCGATTGCCAGCGTGCTGGCGAACCTGAAGGTGACCGATGGCCGCATCACCATGGAAGGCATGGAAGAGCTGCGCAAGCGGCTGGTATCCATGGGCAAGGTGGACAAGCTGGCGGATCTCGGGGTACGGGCGGACCGGCAAAGTATTTTCCCGGCCGGTTTTGCAATTCTGATGGGGGCTTTCCGTTCCCTGGGCATCGATAACATGGCGTTTGCCGACGGTGCCCTGCGGGAAGGCCTGCTGTACGACATTGTCGGGCGGATTCACCACGAGGATGTTCGGGACCGCACCATCCAGGCGCTTCAGGAACGCTACCATGTGGACCGGGAACACGGGGCTGCAGTGGAGGCCACGGCCCTGACTGCCTGGCAGCAAGTGAACGAGACCTGGGGCATCGCCACTCCCGAAGACGAGGACGTATTACGCTGGGCCTGCCGACTGCATGAAATCGGCCTGACCATATCCCATAGCCAGTACCACAAGCACGGTGCCTATCTGCTGCGTTATTCCGACCTGCCCGGCTTCAGCCAGCAGTTCCAGCGGGAACTGGCCACCCTGGTGCGCGGGCATCGCCGCAAGTTTTCCTCATCGGTGTTCGATGTGGCGGACAAGGAGGAAATTCCCCGGCTGCGCTATCTGGTGGTGTTGATTCGTCTGGGCGTACTGCTGCAGCATCCCCGCAATCACGAGCCGGCCCCGGATTTTGTGCTGGAGCCGGGGAAGAACCACCTGACCATCCGCTTTCCGGAGCAATGGCTCGATCAGCGACCGCTGACCCTGGCTGACCTCAAGAACGAGCAGGACTACCTGAGCCGGCAGGACTTTGAACTGAAGGTGGATTCCCTGGACAGCTAGCCCAGTTCTGCCTCCAGGGTCTCCACGGTTTCCGAGACCTCCAGCCATTCGGCCTCGATATCCTCCAGTTGTCGGCGAGCCTGCCCCTGCTCCGCCAGCAACTCCTTCAGACGAGCGCCCTGCCCTTCACCGTAGAGTGCCGGATCCGCCAGTTTCTCCTCAAGCGCAATCAACTGTTGCTGCAGCTTGTCCATGTCGGTTTCCAGCTTTTTCTGCTGCTTTCGATAGGGGCTGAGTTTCTGGCGCAGTTCCGCCTCGGCCCGTTTGCGGGCCTTGCGATCTTCGGCATTACTGCCGGCAGCGACATCCTCTCCGGGCGCTGCACCGGAACTGGCCGGAGCGGGCGTTTCGACCTCCTTGCGCCGATCGGCCAGCCAGCGCTCGTAATCCTCCAGGTCACCGTCGTATTCCGTGACCCGGCCATCGTTGACCAGCCAGAACTGGTCCACGGTGTTGCGCAATAGGTGCCGGTCGTGGGAGACCACCACAATCGCACCGTCAAAATTCTGCAATGCCAGGGTCAGGGCCTGACGCATCTCCAGGTCCAGGTGGTTGGTGGGCTCGTCCAGCAACAGCAGATTGGGTTTCTGCCAGGCGATGATCGCCAGTGCCACCCGTGCCTTTTCGCCGCCGGAGAAAGAACGCACGGGGGCCAGGGCATCATCACCGTGAAAATCAAAGCCCCCCAGGAAATTGCGGACCTTCTGCTCCGAGGCGGCAGGAGCCAGGCGCTGCAGGTGCAGAAACGGGCTGGCATCCAGGTCCAGGGTTTCCAGCTGGTGCTGGGCGAAATAGCCAATGGCCAGGTGTTCGCCGGTGCTGCGTTCGCCCCCCAGCAATGATGCCTCGCCCCGCAAGGCATCAATCAGGGTGGATTTGCCCGCCCCGTTAGGCCCCAGCAGGCCGATACGGCTGCCCGGTAACAGGGTAATGTTGATATCTTCCAGAACCGTCCGCTCACCATGGCCCCCGCGGCCATGACGGATCGACAACAGGGGGCTGGACACCTTGTCCGCCACCGGAAACTCGAAACTGAACGGCGAGTCCACATGGGCCGGCGCGATCTTTTCCATTCGCTCCAGCGCCTTGATCCGGCTCTGGGCCTGGCGGGCCTTGGTGGCCTTGGCCCGGAACCGGTCGATGAATTTCTGTATTTCCTCGATGCGGGCCTGCTGGCGCTCGTAGCCTGCCTGCTGCTGGGCCAGCCGCTCACTGCGCTGGCCCTCGAAGGCGGAATAATTGCCGGTGTAGGTTTCCAGATTACGATGATCAAAATGGATCACCTGGGTGGCTACCCGGTCCATAAAGTCCCGGTCGTGGGAAATGAACAGCAGGGTGCCGGGGTAACGCCGCAACCAGTTTTCCAGCCACAGGCAGGCATCCAGATCCAGGTGGTTGGTGGGCTCATCCAGCAACAGCAGATCAGAAGGCATCATCAGCGCCTGGGCCAGGTTCAGGCGAATACGCCAGCCGCCGGAAAAGTCCGACACGGGCCGGTCTGCATCCGCGTCGCTGAACCCCAGGCCGCGAATCAGCGCTTCGGCCCTACGGGGGGCTGACCAGGCTTCATGGACATCCAGTTCACCATGCAGCCGGGCGGATTCCAGATCATCCCCCTGCTGCTCTGCACGGGCCAGCTTCGCCTCCAGATCCCGCAGAATAATGTCGCCGTCCAGTACATAATCCCGGGCAGTTCGGCTCGAGGCTTCCACCTCCTGGGCCATGTGGGCGATGCGGCAGCCGCCGGGGATGGATACTTCCCCGTGCTCCGGGGACAGCTGCCCCAGCAGCAACTGGAACAGGCTGGACTTGCCGGCTCCGTTGGCTCCGACAATGGCGACCCGCTGTCCGGGCTGAATGGTGGCGCTGGCATTCTCTAGCAACCAGACACCGCCCCGTTGTAAACTGAGATTGGATATCGTTAGCATGACGCGCATTTTATCAGGGATGCTTCCCGGAAGAACCCGCGAAGTGCGGATTAACACGCAAAGATTAAACGGCTGCGCTGCATGACCGATCTGATCACAGCTCCGGAGTCACTGGATCGTGACTCACCCCTGTGGCGCTTCGCGCTGTGGTTCTGGAAACAACCCGGGGTGGAACAGCAGTGCCTGACCTTGCAGGCAGAAGGCTGGCACGTTAGCCGGCTGCTGGCAGCCTGCTGGCTGGCCAGTTGCGGGGAGGATTACCGGGAAGATCCGGACCAACAACCGGATCATTGGCATGCCCGGATAACCGCCCAGCTGCGGAGCCTGAGAAAACAACTGGACCGGGAACAGGAACAACTGGCCCCGGTGCGGGCAGCCATAGCCCGGGCTGAACTGGAAGCCGAACAGGTAGAACTGGCACTGTTTTACCGGTCATTAACAAGGCACCAGACGATTGAGTCCGCCCCGACAGGACCGGATCAGACGCAGGTGGAAAACAACCTGCGCGCCGTTGCACCGGATCACATAACTCACGAGGAGCTGACAGAGCTGGCACTGCGCTTTTACGGCTGGCTGTCATCCAGAACGACTGGAGAACGAACGGAATGATCATTCGATGGCTGATCCGGCTCGCGTTTCCGGCACTGGGCGTGCTGTTGCTGCTGATGTTCTTCGGCATCAACACGCCGGAGAACACCTCCGAGCCCCCCAAGGAGACACCCCAGGCCGGCATCCCCGCCTTTGAGGGACTGGTTCCCACACCCGTGCCCACCGAGGGTCCGGACATTGTCTTCAAATGGCAGGACGACAAGGGCCGCTGGCACTATGCCGACCAACCACCGGCCAACGGCCCCTGGAATGCCCTTGCCATCGAGCGACCCCAGAGCAACCCGTCTCCGGCTGCGGATGCCAGCTCCGAGCCGGACTGGGATTCCCCCTACAGCGCTCCCTTCAGCCTGGATCCTGATGCCAGAAATGGCAGCTGACTGTTCCGCCTCTCACGCATAGTCTTACGACATGTTCAGTAGAAAAGCGCGCCGTAACAGGTTACCTTGCCCATTCTGAATTCACTGTTGATCAAATAATAAGGACTGACTGAATGAAGAAGATGCTACTCGCACTGGCGGTGTCCGGTGTGGCCCTGACCGGCTGCAGCAACCAGGAAGCCCAGAACACCCAGGAAGATTCTGCACTGGAAACCACTGACCAGAAGATCAGCTACGGCATGGGTCTGGTACTGGGCCAGCGCATGCGCAACGACCTGCCGGATCTGAAGATGGACCAGTTTCTGCAGGGCTTTCAGCACGGCAATTCCGGCGATGAAAGCCAGGCGCGCCTGAGCCAGGAGGAAATCCAGGAAGCGCTGATGACCTATCAGCAGCAGCTGCAGGAGCAGCAGGCTTCGAAAGTGGAAGAACTGGCCAGCAAGAACAAGGAAGCCGGTGAAGCTTTCCTGGCGGAGAATGCCGAAAAGGAAGGCGTGGAAACCACCGATTCCGGCCTGCAGTATGAAGTAATCGAAGAAGGCGATGGCGAAACACCGGCTGCCGAGGATTCCGTAAAGGTTCACTACACCGGCGAACTGCTTTCCGGCGAGGTATTCGACAGCTCCCGTGAGCGGGGCGAGCCGGTTACCTTCAAACTGGAACAGGTGATCCCGGGCTGGACCGAAGGGCTTCAGCTGATGCCGGAAGGCAGCCGTTACAAGCTGTATATCCCGGCAGATCTGGCCTATGGCCAGGGCGGCAACCAGCGGATCGGACCGAACGAAACGCTGATCTTTGATGTTGAGCTGCTGGAAATCAATCCGGAATCCTGATCCGGATACCGGGTCTTCGCCCCAGCGGCGAAGACCCGCATTATTTCTTTCTCGATACCCTCAGGCCGTCAGGCTGATGACAACACCTTGTCCGCATGCGCATTGTGCAGATGCTCGATCAGGAAGTCTTCCATCTCGAACCGGGTTTCCAGATTCTCACCCAGCTCTGACAGGCGGGTAAACAGGTCTTCCAGATCCTCACCGGAAAGCGCCTTGCCATCCAGCCGGTCGTTGAAATCCAGAACCTTTTCTGTGGTTTCCTGCAGCTTCGGATAGAGCTTCGCCGCCAGTTCCCTGCCGCCGTCATTGAACTCATCCGCTTCCCGGATAAGCTGCTCATAGACCTCGAAATGACCGGCAGACACATAATCCATCAATACTTCGCAGAGCCGTTCGAACTGCTTCTGCAAGGTTTCTGAAGGCTGCTCGCCGTTCTTCGAGGAAAGGTCACAATACTGCACCAGCAACTCCTGGCGCTCCTTGAGCCAGCGGTCGATCAGCTCGCTCACACCGCCCCAGCGCTCCCTGGCATTCCGGCAATTTTCCAACATAACAGCTCTCCAGATTCATCTGTTGCTTTATCGTTGTTGTTCTCTGGTTTCCAAGTTACCCCAAGCCGAAGCAGACAGGCAACCGTTTCAGTTGATCTCCCATTTCGCGTCCGCGCGGGTATGGAAAATCATCACCAGGCCGGCAACCACCGCCAGCGTGAAGAACACCGCAGTCCAGCCGGGAATGCTCAGGCCCATAAAGCGCCACACCACCTCGGCGCAGTCACCGGTGCCCCGCAAGGCGGTCATCAGCACCTCGGTCCAGGGCAGTACATCCAGCATGTACTCCACCGAAGGACCGCAGGCCGGCACCTGATCTGCCGGCAGATTCTGCAGCCATAGCTGGCGACCGGCGATGCCCAGCCCCGCCCCGGCGGTCAGCACCAGGAAGAAGCCGTAGATCCGCACCCCCAGACTGGCCGGTCCGTGCAGCGCTCCCAGCAGGGCCACAATGCCGGCACCCATAAAGGCGTAACGCTGCAGCCAGCAAAGTGGGCAGGGCTCCAGCCCCATGACGTGCTCCATGTAGAAAGCCGTACCCAACAGTGCGGCACAAACAATAAAAATCAGCAGAAAAACAATTCTCGACATCCGGGCCTTTCCTCGTACGTGTCCGGCGGGTGCTGCATACCGGTGGCAGTGCTGCTATTCTCCGGTACAGCAGGTTCTGAAATTCTCGGAACTTCGGTCACTTAACCCTAAACCAAGGTGAACTTCAAGCCCATGAATGCTCCGCGAACCCCGCTGCTGACACTTATGCTTGCCCTGCTGCTCAGCCTCGGCAGCAATGCCTGGGCGCAGGAAGAAACCGAGGAAGCCGCCGAGCCGGAAAGTGAAGAGAATCGCGTTACGGATTACATCGAGATGGAGCCGGCGTTTATCACCAACGTGGGACCGGCGGAAGGAAAGATCAGTTACCTGAAGGCGACCGTGAGCCTGCGAGCCTCAAGCGCCACAACCAGGCCGGCGCTGGAAGCCCATATGCCGAGGATTCGCCATGAACTGGTCATGTTGTTCGGTGAACAGACGGATCTGGAAAGGATCAGCGGCAATGAGGGCCGGCAATTTCTCAGCCAGACCGCCAAAGAGCGCATCAATGCCGTACTGGAAGCGCAACAGACCGGCGAACAGATCGATGAGGTTCTGTTTACCGAGTTTGTGATCCAGCGGTAATCAGGCGATGCGGGAGAACAGATCGTCGTTGCGGTCTGCCGAATCCATGGCCTCGCGGGCATCTTCCCAGCCGGCTTCCCAGGCTGCGATGACCACTTCTCCACGGTAGGGGCAGCGACTGCGCTCCATGCCCATGGTGGCGGCAAGGTGCCCCTGCCGGTACGCTTTATTGAGGGATTCCACATCCCAGCCAAGTTTGAAATCTCGGGCCATGACCACTCTCCGGTTCCCTGCCACTACAGTTTTTCAAGCTATCAGCAACCGCTGCAAAGCTCAAAAGTTTGTTCAGTTTCTGTGCGACAGGTCCGTATCCGTTGTGAACACATCACCAACCGGCTCAGGAGCGGAGATATTCCTCCAGAAACTGCGCAAACGGCTGGGTGGAATCCGCCTCGATTTCCCTTTGCTCCGCCAGGGATTCGCGGCTCATGCGCTCAAAGTCGGCAGCCACATCCGGAGTCAGTGACTGCTCACGCAGCGACTGCTGATGCCGGCGGGACATTTCCATGACCCACTCCCGGTGCCCCAGCCCGGTTTCTTCCATGGACTGCAACACGCTTGCCGAGGGCAGCATGCCATCCGGGCCCAGCTTGTGTTGCTGTGCCTGCAGGGCATCCCGGTAGCGGCGACCGCCTTCCAGGCTGTCCAGCTGTTCGGCAAGGGGGGCCAGCTCTTCCAGCAGGCCCGTTGCGGCTTCCTCCACCGGCTGGCGCTCACCGCCGCGGCACAGTTTCAGAGACGGGTCGCGACCCTGACTGATGACATCCTTGTAGTTGTCATCCAGACGCTGGCATTCCTCATCGCCAACACGGGGGCTGTCACTGAGCAGGCAGTCCAGCAGGAACAGGTCGAGGAAATCCACCTGGGATTCACTGATTCCCAGTGGCGAGAACGGATCCAGGTCCAGGCAACGCACCTCGATATACTCCACGCCCCGGGCTTCCAGCGCCTGGGTGGGTTTCTCCCCCGAGCGGGTGGTGCGCTTGGGACGGACCGCACTGTAGTACTCGTTCTCGATCTGCAGCACATTGGTGTTGATCTGGATAAACTCGTCACCACGGCGGGTGCCAATCTTTTCGTAGGGCGGCCAGTTGGTATGAATGGCCCTGTCCAGGGTGGCGGTATAGGTGCTCAGCTCGTTGAAACAGATATCCAGCGAGGCTTGGGCATTGTTGTGATACCCCAGATCCCCCATCCGCAGGGAGGTGGCCTTGCGACCGAACCAGGTATCCGGGGCGAAGCGCTCCAGGTTGTGCTTCACATCCGCCACAAAGCTGGCATCCAGCGCTGGAGAAGCACCGAACAGCAACATCAGCAACCAGCTACGGCGGCGGAAGTTGCGGATCAGCCAGAAATACTGGTCTGATTTGAAATCCTGCAGGCTGTCCCGGTTATCCAGGGCCTCATGCCAGAAACGCCAGAAGCTGTCCGGCAGGGACAGGTTATAGTGTGCCCCGGCGATGCTCTGCATCATGCGGCCATAGCGCACCGCCAGCCCCTGGCGGTAGACGTGTTTGAGCTTGCCGATGTTCGAGGTGCCGTACTCGGCAATGGGGATACTCTCGTCGCCATCCAGCTCGCAGGGCATGCTCGCAGCCCAGAACACCTCATCACCGAGCTTCTGCTGGACAAACTGGTGGATCTGGCGCAGCGAAGTCATCATTTCCCCGGTACTGCGACAGACCGGAGTAATCAGCTCCAGCAACGCTTCGGAGTAATCCGTGGTGATACGCGGATGGGTCAGGGTCGAGCCCAGCGCCTCCGGGTGCGGGGTCTGGGCGATGAAGCCGTTGCCATCCACCCGCAAGCCTTCCTTTTCAACTCCCTTCAGGAATCCCTCCCACTGGTGGTCCGCAAGTTGACGGAACAGGTGATGACGGGACTGGGGCATTAGCTTTTTTCCTTACGGGCTGAGGCGAGTGCCTGGGCCATGGCACCCGCCATGGCTCCGTTTCCGGTTGAGGCCGACTTGCGGCCCGGTTGTTTGCCAGCCGGCTTGCCGCTGCTGCGGTTGCCGGTGGGCCGGGAGGTTTTCTCGCCCGGCTGGTCATCCATACGCATGGACAGCCCGATCCGTTTACGGGGAATGTCCACTTCCATCACCTTCACTTTAACAATGTCCCCGGTTTTCACCACCTCGCGGGGGTCTTTGACGAAGGTGTTGGACAGGGCAGAAATGTGTACCAGGCCGTCCTGATGCACGCCGATGTCCACAAAGGCACCGAAGTTGGTGACGTTGGTGACAGAGCCTTCCAGCACCATGCCGGGCTTCAGGTCATTGAGGGTTTCCACCCCTTCCTCGAAGGCGGCAAAACGGAATTCCGGGCGGGGATCACGGCCGGGTTTCTCCAGTTCGGAGATGATGTCCTTGATGGTCGGCAGCCCAAACCGCTCGGTTACGTAATCTTCCGGGTTCAGTGAACGCAGGAAGGCGCTGTCGCCGATCAGATCTTCAACCTTCCGGCCATTCTTCTCGGCAATGGCCTCCACCACACCGTAGGCCTCCGGGTGAACCGAGGAGCGATCCAGCGGGTTCTCGCCGCTGTTGATACGCAGGAAGCCGGCGGCCTGCTCAAAGGTACGATCACCCAGACGGGCCACTTTCAGCAGTTCCTTGCGATTGCGGAACATACCGTTCTGACTGCGGTAATCAATGATGTTCTGGGCAATGCTCTGGTTAAGACCCGACACCCGCGCCAGCAGCGGCACGGAGGCGGTGTTGAGATCCACACCCACGCCGTTTACACAGTCTTCCACCACCGCATCCAGGCTGCGGGACAACTGCACCTGGGAGACATCGTGCTGGTACTGGCCCACACCGATGGACTTGGGCTCGATCTTCACCAGCTCCGCCAGCGGATCCTGCAGGCGACGGCCGATGGAGACCGCACCCCGGATGGTGACATCCAGATCCGGCAGCTCCCGGGAGGCAAATTCGGAGGCGGAATAGATGGACGCACCGGACTCGCTGACCACGATCCGCGCCAGTTTGAGCTCCGGATAGCGCTTGCACAGGTCTGCGACCAGCTTTTCGGTTTCCCGGGAGGCGGTGCCGTTACCGATGGCCACCAGCTCAATCTTGTATTCCCGGGCCCATTTGGCCAGTTGCTCAATGGATTCATCCCACTGATTGCGGGGCGCATGGGGATAGATAGCACCGTGGCCGACTACCTGACTGGTGCCATCGATAACCGCCACCTTCACACCGGTGCGCAGGCCCGGGTCCAGGGCCAGGGTTGGCCGGGGGCCGGCGGGGGCCAGCAGCAACAGATCCTTGAGGTTGGAGGCGAACACATTAATCGCCTCGGCTTCGGCGGCTTCCCGCACCTGGGACATCAGATCGGTTTCAATCTGGGTGGAGAGTTTCACCCGCCAGGTCCAGCGCACCACATCCGACAGCCACTTGTCCGCTGCCCGGCCCTCGTCCCGGATGTTCCAGCGGGCGGCAATGCGGTGCTCAGCGGGGTGCGGCTGGCGGCGATCTTCTTCTCCGTCGCCCACCACAAGACTGTAGGTCAAAACGCCTTCGTTACGGCCACGCAGGATGGCCAGCGCCCGGTGGGAAGGCACTTTCTTGAGAGGTTCCACATGGTCGAAATAATCCCGGAATTTGGCACCTTCGGTTTCCTTGCCCGGCACCACGGTAACCTTCAACTGTCCTTCCTGCCAGATGAAATCCCGCAGGCTGCCCAGCAGCTCGGCATCTTCCGCGAAGCGTTCCATCAGGATATAGCGGGCACCGTCCAGGGCACCCTTGGTGTCTTCGATGCCCGCGTCCTTGTTGAGATAACCGGCGGCCTCGGCTTCCGGATCCAGCGACGGATTGTCATAGAGGGCATCCGCCAGCGGCTCAAGACCTGCCTCACGGGCAATCTGGGCCTTGGTGCGGCGCTTGGGCTTGTAGGGGAGATAAAGATCTTCCAGGCGGTTCTTGGTGTCCGCCGCCTCGATACTGGCACGCAGCTCGTCGGTGAGCTTGCCCTGCTCGTCAATGCTGGAAATGATGGTGGCGCGGCGGTCTTCCAGCTCACGCAGATAACGCAGTCGCTCTTCAAGGTTCCGTAACTGGCTGTCGTCCAGCGAACCGGTCACCTCTTTCCGGTAACGGGCAATAAAGGGCACGGTGGCCCCTTCATCCAGCAATGCCACGGTGGCATCGACCTGCTGTTCTCGAACACCCAGTTCGTCCGCTATGCGCCTGGAGATACTTGTCATGGAACCTCTTCCGATGTCTCTGGACCAGTGCGCAAAGGTACAGCGGCTTACTGCTGCAGGCAAGCCGCGCTGTTACGATTGCTCAGGAATTGCACAAGGTCGCCCCAGGGCATCGGCCGGGCGTAGAAATAGCCCTGGATTTCATCGCAATGTTGCTGGCGCAGGAACTCCAGCTGTCCCTCGGTTTCCACCCCCTCGGCCACCACGCTCATCTGCAGACTGTGGGCCAGGCTGATGATGGCCTTGATGATATGTTCGGCATCCGCCGACCTGCCCAGTTCCTGCACAAAGCTCTTGTCGATTTTTACCAGAGAGATAGGCAGATGCTGCAGATTGCTGAGGGAGGAGAAGCCGGTGCCGAAATCATCCAGCGCAAAACTGATACCCAACTGGCTCAGCTCTCGCAGGCACCTCTGGGCATACTCCGGGTCGTGCATCATGGCACTTTCGGTCAGTTCCAGCTCCAGCAGACTGGTGTCCACATTGGCGTTGAAGATGATGCGGAAAATGGTCTCGGTCATTTTGCGGTCATGGAACTGGCGGAACGACAGATTGACCGCCAGCACCAGCCCGGGGTAACCCAGATCGGCGGCATCCTGGAGCCGTTTGCAGGCCTGTTCAATCACCCAGTAGCCAATCGGCACTATCAGCCCGCTACGCTCCGCCACCGGAATGAATTCATCCGGCGGGATCAGGCCCCGTTCCGGATGATTCCAGCGCAGCAGACACTCCAGCCCCCGCACTTCATCGGTGGCCAGATCAATGCGTGGCTGATAATACAGTTCCAGCTCGCCGCCACGGATAGCATTGCGCAGGTCCGCCTCCAGCCGCAGCTGATAGCCGGCGGCAATATGCAACTGCTGATCGTAGAAACGGTAACTGGTACCCGGATCCCGCTTGGCCTCGAACATGGCCCGGTTGGCCCGGCGCAGCAGGTTTTCCGGATTATCGCCAGCCTCCGGATAGGTGGCCACACCGAGGCTGGCACTGACCACCACATTCTGGCCATCCACGGTCAGCGGATCATTCAGGGCGTTCACCACCTTGCGAATGATCCGGGAGATATCCAGGGAGTCTTCCACCATCTCCACGATGATCGCCAACTCGTCGCCGCCAATACGCATCAGCGAATCAGACCGGCGCAGGTGCTGACGAATGCGCTCCGCCAGTTTCAGCATCAGCTGATCACTTTTCTGATAGCCGAACGACTCATTGAGGGTGCGGAAATCATCCAGGTTGATGTGCAGCAGCGCCAGGCTGTGACCGGCCCGTTCAGCACGCAACAGGGCCTGTTGCAGGCGGTCAAAGAACAGATCCCGGTTGATGAAGCCGCTGGCCATTTCCCGGCCAAGATGACTGGACTCCGGACCGGTCAACTGTTCCCGGTACCAGAGGCATCGCACCGCCCGGCAAAGGCTCCACCGATCCAGACCCTGGCGGCAAAGGTAATCTGCTGCACCCGCAGCGAGCATAGGCGATGCCAACCGGTGTTCCGGATCCGCGCCGAGTGCAACGACTGGCTTTTCCCGGCCGGACACGTTCAAGTACTGGAGAAATTCGGTTTCCGATCCTCCATGGAAAATACAGTCCCAGAGAATCACGTCAAACTGGGCATTGGAGAGCAGGTCCTCACAGTCAATCAGATCCGGACACCAGGTCAGCTCCGGTGCCATGGCAGGGTCCTCCCCCAGCATGTGTCCAAGCCACAGAAAGTCCCTGTGCTCCGGGGTCAGTATCAATAGCCGGATTCGTTCCGGTTCCGGGGTTTCCATAGGCAGGCTCATCGTGAAACGTCCGTTTCTCCCTGATTAAAAACAAGTTCCTGTCACCTCAGCATAGCTGATAGTTGGCAGACTGCTACCTGATGTAGAATAACCGGGTTTTCCTTCTCGCGTTCTATTTAACTTTCGAATAACCACCAGCCAGGCGGTAACCGTGACCCAGCTCAATCCCAGACAAAAGGAAGCCGTGCGCTACGTGGATGGTCCCCTGCTGGTGCTGGCCGGTGCGGGCAGTGGCAAGACCAGCGTGATCACCCGCAAGATTGCCTGGCTGATAGAGCATGTGGGCATCCCCGGTCGGCACATTGCGGCGGTCACCTTTACCAACAAGGCCGCCCGGGAAATGAAAGAACGGGTAGGCCGCCTGGTGGACCGCAAGCTGACCCGGGGACTGATCGTGTCCACCTTCCATAACCTGGGCCTGAACATCATCCGCGAGGAACACCCGCACCTGGGCTATCACCCGGGCTTTACCATCTTTGATGCCGAGGATGCCAAAGCCTTGTTACAGGATCTGATGATCCGCGAGGCCAGTGCCGATGCCGGCGACGAATTGTCGGATATCCAGATGACCATTTCCTCCTGGAAGAACGCCATGAAAGAGCCCCAGGAAGCCTGGAGCAAGGCCGCCGACGAGCGAGAACAACGCATCGCCCTTATCTACAAGCACTACAACGAATACCTGAAAGCCTACAACGCGGTGGATTTTGACGATCTTATCCTGCTGCCGGTGCAGCTGTTTCGCCAGGCCCCGGACATACTGGAGAAATGGCGGCGCAAGATCCGCTACATGCTGGTGGACGAATACCAGGACACCAACCTGTGCCAGTACGAGCTGGTCAAACAACTGGTGGCCCAGCGGGCCGCCTTTACCGTGGTGGGGGACGATGACCAGTCCATCTACGCCTGGCGCGGTGCCCGGCCGGAGAACCTGGCGCAGCTGAAGGAGGACTTCCCAAGCCTGAGAATCGTCAAGCTGGAGCAGAACTACCGGTCCACCGCCCGCATCCTGCGCAGCGCCAATACCGTGATTGCCAATAACCCCCATGTGTTCGAGAAGGCCTTGTGGAGTGACCACACGGTGGGGGACGAGATCCGTATCGTGCGCTGCCGCAACGAAGACGCGGAGGCGGAACGGATTGCCACAGAAATTCTCGACCAGAAGCTGAAAAAGGGTCTGACCTTCAAACACTTCGCGGTGCTCTACCGGGGCAACCACCAGGCCCGTTTGCTGGAGATGAAGTTACAGGCCTACCAGATTCCCTATCGTATCTCCGGCGGCCAGTCGTTTTTCTCCCGCAACGAGATCAAGGATGCCATGTCGTACCTGCGGCTGCTGGTCAATCCGGACGACGATGCCGCGTTCCTGCGGGTGGTGAATGTGCCACGCCGGGAAATCGGCCCCCGCACCCTGGAGCAACTCACCCACTATGCCCGTTCCCGGGACGTGAGCCTGACCCGCGCCATGGGGGACATCGGAGCCGAAGCCCATGTGTCCGAGAAAGGGCTGGACCGGCTGCGCCGCTTTGCCCACTGGGTGAACCGCACTTGCGAACGGCTCTACAAGGAAGACCCGGTACCGGTTATCAAGCAGATGTTCACCGACATCGAATACGAGGAATGGCTGCACCAGCACGCGGGCACACCCAAACAGGCACAGCGGCGCATGGAAAATATCTGGTACCTGGTGGAATCGATCCGCCGGATGCTGGAGGACGACAAGGGCACCGCCGACGAGATGAGCATCGAGGATGCCATTACCCGACTGGTGCTGCGGGACCTGATGGAGCAACGGGAAGAGGAAGATGACAGCGACAAGGTGCAACTACTGACCCTGCATGCGTCCAAGGGCCTGGAATTCCCCCATGTTTTCATCATGGGACTGGAGGAAGAGATACTGCCCCACCGCTCCAGCATCGAGGAAAACAACATCGAGGAAGAGCGCCGGCTGATGTATGTGGGCATTACCCGGGCCCGGGAGACCCTGACGCTGACCTATGCCGCCCAACGCAAACAGTACGGCGAGAAGATTGAAACCATCCCCAGCCGCTTTCTGGACGAACTGCCGGAAGAAGACCTGCGCTGGGAAGGCACCGGCGACCTGGATGTGGAGGCCAACCAGAAGAAAGGCAAGGCAACCCTCAGCGCCCTGCTGGGAGATCTGGGAGTCTGAAAACAAAAAAGCCCCCGGTTTATCGGGGGCTTTCTGGTTTGCTCCAGCGATTTATTCGCTCTGGGCAACCATGTGCTCAACCGCTGCCTGGATTTCCTCATCCGAGCAGCTGCCACAACCGCCCTTGGCAGGCATGGCGTTGAAGCCGTTGATGGCGTGATCAATCAGGGTATCCATGCCTTTCTCGATACGGGGAGCCCAGGCATCCGCATCACCCACAACCGGGGCACCGGCTGCGCCAGTGGCGTGACAGGCGGTACAGGCAGCGTTGTATACCTCATCACCGGAACGCGGGCCGGAAGCAGTTTCTGCAGCGGCCGGCGCTGCGTTACCACATTCCTCGCCCTGCAGGCATACCTGACCAACAGGCGCAATACGCTCGCGAATTTCGTCGTTCACACTTGCCGTTACGGCACCTGCCGTCAGGCCGAAACCGACCAGTACAGCAGCCAGGACTCTCTTCATCTTCACAGTGCACCTCGCAATTGGGCGTTCTAATCTTTTGGTGAGCGCATTATAGCCGTTGCGCACCGGCAAAAAAACCAATCTGCCAATCCATGGCTTGATCTGCGCCAAATCCGCTACCATTCCGTAACTTATTAAATGCCATCTAACCGGCTAGACTGTGCCGGAACCGCCCACACACGGAGCATTGAATGCAACATCCATGGCGCAAACGACTCCTCGCCACCGAATTCATTTCCCTCGCCATCCTGGTGGGCTCCATGGCGTGGATGTCGGCACAGGGACAGACTGACCAGGCAACTGCCTCCGCCGCCTGGTTACTGGTTCCGGCTCTGGCCAGCCTGGGGGTTTTCGCCAGCTTTACCGGCCTGATGTATCTGCGCTGGATTGCCAGCGCCGAATCCGGACACACCCTTCGCAACCGGCTGGTTTTTGCACTGCTGGCGCTAACGCTGCTGGCTGTCTGGATTTACGCCGTAGCCAGTACCTGGATCAGCCTCGGAACAGGGAATGCCTGACATGTTCACCCGCAACGACCGTAGCAAGCCCGCCAGCCAGAAACACCCGCGCCTGGCCGCCACCGTTCTTCTGTTGACCGCTGCACTGCCGCTGTTTGCCCAGGAGCAGAAACCCTTGCCGGCTGACAAGGCAATGGAGGATCTGACCGAGGAAGACTGCGCCCTGATTCGCCAGGGCGTTAAACGCCTGGCCTGTTACGACCGGCTACGAAACCCGCAAAAGGCCAGAGAAGGCGCTGAAGAACAACGCATCGAAACCATTGAGCAGAAAACCGCGACGTTGCAGCCGCCCGATACGCAGGATTCTCTCCCGGACCAGCAAACGCCGGGAGATGAAAAGACAGATCCGGCAAACCAAGACAGTGGCCTGATGACCAGCCTGATCAACCGCTACGTAGCCGCGGAGCAGGCCATTTTCTCATTCTCCGGCAGCTTCCTGAGCCACCGCCCCACCTACATTCTGCCGGCCACATGGATAAAAGAGCCCAACGGCAACCCGACCAGTCCCAGCCAAGATGTCACCAATTACGACTACACCGTTGACCGGGAAGAGGCTAAATACCAGATCAGCTTCAAGGTGCCGCTGCTGACCGGCCTGCTGGATGACCGCACCACCCTGTGGTTTGGTTATACCCAGCGGTCTTTCTGGCAGGTGTACAACACGGACGATTCCGCCCCCTTCCGGGAGACCAACTATGAACCGGAAATATTCCTCCGCTACCTGGCAAACCTGAAGATAGGCCCCGGCACCCTCAGCGGAGTGACGTTTGGTCTCAACCACGAATCCAACGGCCAGTCCGATCCCCGCTCCCGCAGCTGGAACCGGCTGGTAGGCTCCGCCATCTACAGCGTCGACCGCTGGCTGTTCATGGTGCAACCCTGGTGGCGGATACCCGAAAGCAGCCGGGAAGACGACAACCCGGACATTGAACGCTACCTCGGCCATGCCAACTATTATCTGATCCGCAAGTTCGGGGAGGATCGCACTCTGTCCGTCCGGCTGATGAACAACCTGCGCTCGGACAACAACAAGACCTCGGTGGAAGTGGGTTACAGCTTTCCCATGGGGGATACGGTGAAAGGCTTTTTCCAGTACTACAACGGGTATGGCGAAAGCCTTATTGACTATAACAAACGAATCCAGCGCTTCGGCCTGGGCATCATGATCAACGACTGGCTCTAGTATCCCGTCCGGTTAATGCGCTGAATCCTCAACAGACGATTAAAACAGATCTTTCAGCTCCCTGGCGATCAGCAGCCGCTGAACCTCGCTGGTTCCTTCGTAGATCTGGGTGATGCGGGCATCCCGGTAGAGGCGTTCGACGCTGTAGTCTTCCAGATAACCGTAACCACCGTGGATCTGGATCGCATGGGAGCAGACTTCTTCTGCCATCTCGCTGGCAAACAGCTTGGCCTGGGAGGCTTCCGACAGGCAGCGTTGGCCGGCACTCTTGAGCCTCGCTGCATGAACCACCAGTAGCCGGGCGGCATTAATGCGGGTATGCATGTCCGCCAGCATATTGGCAATGCTCTGGTGCTCGGTCAGTGGCACACCGAACTGTTGCCGCTCGCGAGCATATTTGAGCGCCGCTTCAAAAGCCGCCCGGGCCACGCCAACCGCCTGGGAGGCGATGCCGATGCGCCCGCCTTCCAGATTCGACAGGGCAATGGACAACCCCTTGCCCCGCTGCCCCAGCAGATTTCCTTCCGGAATCCGGCAGTCATCCAGAGTAATGGCACAGGTATCCGAGCCGCGAATGCCCATCTTGTGTTCCAGACGATCCACCCGGAAACCGGGATTGTCGGTGGGCACCAGGAAAGCCGACAGACCGCGCTTGCCCTGCTCCGGATCGGTCACCGCAAAAACGACCGCCAGCCCGGCCCGCTTGCCGTTGGTAATAAACTGTTTGGCTCCATTGAGCACCCATTCGCCGTCTTTCAGTTCCGCCCGGGTTTTCAGGGCATGGGCCTCGGAGCCCGCCTGGGGTTCCGTCAGACAGAAGCAACCGATGGTCTCGCCGCTGGCCAGGGACGGCAGCCACTGATTTTTCTGCTCTTCAGATCCGTAATTCAGCACCGGCGCGCAGCCCACCGAGTTGTGGACACTCATCAGGGTGCTGGTGGCACAGCAACCCGCAGCCACTTCCTCCACCGCAAGCGCGTAGGCAACATAATCAACAAAACTGCCGCCCCACTCCTCCGGCACCACCATGCCCAGCAAACCGAGCTCACCCATCTGCCGGATGACGGCATCGTCAATGTACCCGGACTTGTCCCATTCCGCCGCCCTGGGGGCCAGTTCGGTGCGGGCAAACTGGCGGGCCATATCGCGGATCATCCGCTGGTCTTCGTTGAACTCGATATCCTGCATGCTGGTCGTCTCTTATTGTTGTTCCGCAAGCCGCTTATGCATCTTTAAGGTAGCGCTTGATGATGGCCGAAAAATCCAGGTGGCCATGGCCTTCAAAACTCATGGACTGGTAGAGCTGCTGGGCGAGCGCCCCCATCACCACCGGCTGACCGCTGGCCTTGGCCGCCTCCGTGGCCAGCCCCAGGTCCTTGACCATCAGATCCGTCCCGAAACCACCCGTGTAACCGCGGTTGGACGGAGCGGTCCCGATCACCCCCGGATAGGGATTGTAGGTATCGGTACTCCAGCAGCGACCGCTTGAGGTATTGATCACCCCCGCCAGCACTTCCGGATCCATGCCCATGGAGACACCCAGGCTCATGGCTTCCGCCGCGCCGATCATGGAAATGCCCAGCAGCATATTGTTTGCCATCTTGGCGACCTGGCCGTTACCCGCCGCACCGCAATGAACGATGTTCTTCCCCATGGCCTCCAGCACAGGACGGGCAAAGGCAAATTCCGGCTCTTCACCACCGACCATAAAGGTCAGGGTTCCGGCCTGGGCACCACCGGTGCCACCGGACACCGGCGCATCCAGCATCGGGTTGCCCCGGGCGGCTGCGCTGGCGGCCACGTCCCTTGCGGTCATGGGGTCGATGGTGGAACTGTCGATCAGGTGGACACCGGCAGGCACGTGGGACAGCAGCCCATCGTCCCCCAGGTAGACGGCTTTTACATGGCGGGCGGCGGGCAACATGGTAATCACAAGCTCGGCACCGCAAAGGGCCACCGCCGCAATGTCCGGTGCCGCGACGGCCCCTTCGGAAACCGCCTTGTTCACGGCTTCCGGTACCAGATCAAAAACCGTCAGTTCGTGGCCCGCCCTGAGCAGGTTGCTGGCCATGGGCGCGCCCATATTGCCCAGACCGATAAATCCGATTTTCATGATGATGGCTCCGGTTTTGTTATTGTTCGGGCGATACAGGCCTAGCGATGTTTGAAATCGGGCTGACGTTTCTCGACGAAGGCGTTCATGCCTTCTTTCTGATCATGGGTGGCAAAGATGGCGTGGAAGATCCGCCGTTCGAAGCGGATACCCTCCGCCAGACTGGTTTCAAACACCCGGTTGACCGCTTCCTTGGTCATCATGGTGCCGGGCAGGGATTTCTCAGCGATGGTGGTTGCTGCCTTGAAGGTCTCCTCCAGCAACTGGTCCACCGGAAACACCCTGGCTACCAGGCCTGCGGTTTCCGCTTCAGCGGCATCCATCATGCGACCTGTCAGGCACATCTCCATCGCCTTGGCCTTGCCCAGGGCGCGGGTCAACCGCTGGGTGCCACCGATACCCGGCAGCACGCCCAGATTGATCTCCGGCTGACCGAAACGGGCGTTGTCGCCGGCGTAGATAAAGTCGCACATCATCGCCAGTTCACAGCCGCCACCCAGCGCATAGCCGGCCACGGCCGCAATCACCGGTTTGCGCCGTTGGCCGATGCGGTCGGCCTGGGCGAAGAAATCATCCAGGTAGGTCTGGGGGTATTCCAGCTCCGACATTTCCTTGATGTCGGCACCGGCGGCAAAGGCCTTTTCGGAACCAGTGATGACGATGCAGCCGATGTCGGGGTTACGCTCATACTCGTCCAGCGCGAGGTTCACCTCGCCGATCAGCTCGCTGTTCAGGGCGTTCAACGCCTTGGGCCGGTTCAGGGTAATGACACCAACCCGGCCTTTTTCCTCGGTAAGAATCGTTTCGTAAGCCATGGAATATCTCCTTGCCTCAGCGCAGGTTGATGGTGGTGTTCACGGAACCCACCTGCTCGTCTTCATCGAACCAGCGCGACGTAATGGTCTTGGTCTGGGTATAGAACTGCACCACCTGTTTGCCGTAGGGGCCCAGATCCCCCAGCTTGGATCCCCGGGAACCGGTAAAGGAGAAGTATGGCACCGGTACCGGAATGGGCACGTTGATACCCACCTGACCCACGTCGATGTGTTCCTGGAAACGATGGGCCGCCGCGCCGGAGCGGGTAAAGATGGCGGTGCCGTTGCCATTGGGGTTGGCGTTGACCAGGTCGATGGCTTCATCCAGGGTGTCTGCCTCCAGCACGCACAACACCGGGCCGAAGATCTCCTCCCTGTAGATGCTCATATCCGGCGTAACACCGGAGAAAATGGTCGGGCCGATGAAGTTGCCCTGCTCGTAGCCATCAACAACGGGATTGCGGCCATCCAGTACCAGTTTTGCACCTTCCTCCACACCCTGGTGAACCAGTCCTTCTACCCGCTGCAGCGCCTGGGGCGTGATCAGCGGGCCCACATCGGTGCCTGCCTCGGTGCCGACATTTACCTGCAATTTCCCGGCGCGGCGCGCCAGCTCCGGCAACCAGTTGCGGGCCTCGCCTACCAGCACCAGCGCGGAAACGGCCATACAGCGCTGGCCGGCGGCACCAAAGCAGGCACCTGCCAGGGCATTGAGGGTCTGCTCCTTGTTGGCATCGGGCATCACCACGGCGTGGTTCTTGGCTCCCATCATGCATTGCACCCGCTTGCCCGCTGCTGAAGCGCGGTTATACACATGGGTGCCCACCGGCGTGGATCCCACGAAGGATACGGCCTTGATGTCCGGATGGTCACAGATACCGTTGACCATATCCGGCCCACCGTGGACCACATTGAGTACGCCCGCCGGGACCCCGGCCTCCAGCGCCAGCTCCACCAGCCGCATGGTAACCATGGGATCACGCTCGGAGGGCTTGAGCACGAAGGTATTACCGGTGGCGATGGCCATGGGGAACATCCACAGGGGGATCATGGCGGGGAAGTTGAAAGGGGTGATACCGGCACAGACCCCGATCGGCTGGCGCAGGGTGTAGGTATCCACGTCACCGGCAACGTTGTTGGCATATTCGCCCATCTGCAGGGTACCCATTCCGGCAGCGTGCTCCACCACTTCAAGGCCGCGGAACACATCCCCCTCCGCATCCGGCAGGGTCTTGCCCTGCTCGGCGGTAAGAATCGCCGCCAGCTTTTCCATGTTGTCACGGATCAGTTGCTGGTATTTCAGGAATATCCTCGAACGCACGCCAATGGGCGTTTTACGCCAGGTCTTGAAAGCCTCCCGGGCGGCACTGACTGCCGCTTCCAGCTCCTCTGCCGTGGCGAAGGGAGCACGTGCCAGAACCTCCTGGGTGGCCGGATTGGTCACATCCCGCCACTCACTGGTGCTGGACTCAATAAACTGACCGTCAATCAGTAGCTTGACGGTGGGTACCTGTGCACTCATGGGCTGTCTCCGATGTTGTAGTTATTGGAAAGACGCGACGGGCGTTCTTCGGATGAGAGAGGAGAGCCACGGCCCTTCAGGAGGGACCGCCTCAGGCCTGATTGAGGCGATCCATTTCCGCCAGCAGCTCGGCGGTTTTTTCTTCCATCAGGGTCCGGTCAGCACGGGATTCCACGTTCAGCCGCACCACCGGCTCGGTGTTGGACATACGCAGATTGAAGCGCCAGTCGGCAAACTCCACACTCAGCCCGTCCACATGGTTGATGCTCAAAGCCCCCGGCCCATAGGCCGCCTCGATGGCCGCAATCACCTTGGGGGGATCGGCAATGGTGCGATTGATCTCGCCACTGGCCGGGAATGCCTCGATACGGGCATCAATCAGTGATGACAGGGACTGGCCGGACTGGCACAGGCGCTCCGCCAGCAGCAACCAGGGAATCATGCCACTGTCGCAGTAGGCAAAATCACGGAAATAGTGGTGGGCACTCATCTCGCCACCATAAACCGCGTCTTCCTCCCGCATACGCTGCTTGATGAAGGCGTGCCCGGTCTTGCTCTCAACAGCCTCGCCACCGGCCGCTTTTACCAGCTCCAGGGTGTTCCAGGTGAGGCGAGGATCATGGATGACCTTGCCACCACCGGTCTTGCGCAGGAACTGGTCCGCCAGCAGCCCGACGATGTAATAACCCTCGATAAAGCGGCCATTTTCGTCAAAGAAGAAGCACCGGTCGTAATCGCCGTCCCAGGCGATACCCATGGCCGCGCCGTGCTCAACCACCGCATCGGCGGTTACCGCCCGGTTCTCCTGCAGAATCGGGTTGGGTACACCGTTGGGGAAATGGCCGTCCGGCTCGTGATGCAGTTTGATGAACTCAAACGGGAGGTGCTGTTCCAGCTCATCAATCACCAGTCCCGCACCGCCATTGCCGGCGTTGACCACCAGGGGCAGCGGCTTGAGGCTTGTGGCATCCACATAACCCAGTAGGTGGTCGATGTAGGCGGTCATTACTTCCAACGGTTCATAACGGCCCTGTTCAGGGGCGTTACCGAAAGGCTCTGGCACCCGGTCGCGGATCTCGTTCAGGCCATTGTCAGAACTGATCGGGCGGGAACCCGGGCCGACCATCTTCATGCCATTATGATCTTTGGGGTTGTGGCTGGCGGTCACCATAATGCCGCCGTCCATCTCATAGTGAGCGGTGGCAAAATACACCATCTCGGTGCCACACAGACCGATATCGAACACATCGGCACCGGCGGCCATCAATCCGGAGGACAACGCCTCCGCAATCTCCGGGCTGGACAGGCGGATGTCATAACCCACTATGACTTTTCTGGCCCCGGTCACTTCCACATAGGCCCGGCCAATCCGTTCAGCCAGATCCGGGTTAAGCTGGTCAGGTACACGACCACGCAGGTCATAGGCCTTGAAACAGGACAGATCCATTGTCACGTGTGATTACTCCGCGGCTGAAGACTGAAGCTGAATGTAGTTCTGGATGCCCATCTTGCTGATCATGTCCAGCTGGGTTTCCAGCCAGTCAATGTGCTCTTCCTCGCTGTCGAGAATACTGCGGAACAGTTCACGGCTGGTAAAGTCCTGAACCTGCTCACAGTACAGGATGGCTTCTTTCAGGTCGGTGTGGGCGGTAATTTCCAGCTTGAGATCGCAGTTGATCATCTCTTCCACGTTTTCGCCGATCAGCAGCTTGTTGAGATCCTGCAGGTTGGGCAGCCCTTCCAGGAACAGAATCCGCTCGATCAGCTGATCCGCATGCTTCATCTCGTCGATGGACTCTTCATATTCCTTGTCCGCCAGCTTGGTGATGCCCCAGTCCTTGTACATGCGGGAGTGGAGGAAGTACTGGTTGATTGCGGTCAGTTCGTTGCCAAGCACCTTGTTAAGATGCTGAATTACTTTCTTGTCGCCTTTCATCGGGAATCTCCTTGCGTTTGGTCAGCCTGACCACAAGGATAGCCCTTACAGCTGCAAGAAAAAATCACAAATGGGAATGGACTGCGGGATTATCAGGCCGGCTGGGCCAGCATATCCGCCATACGCAGGAAATCCGGCGAGCGGTGTTCGCGAAGAATCTCCCGGGCCATACAGGCACAGCGACCGCACTGGCTGCCCACGCCCAGCTCTTTACCCAGCTGACGCATGGAGGAGACACCGTTTTCGGCGGCTTCACGAATTTCCCGGTCGGTTACGCCATGACAGAGGCAGACATACATGGTTTGGACTCACTGACAACGAAACGTTAGTGATAAGTATTGTCATTTACAGACGTAAATGCAACCCCTCAGGGTGTATTTTTTCGTCAATAGCGGTAGCATTTCGCACTTCCAAACGGCAGGGACTCCCATGGCACTGAAAGCAACCATCCACAAAGCCAGCCTCGGCATTGCCGACATGGACCGCCATTATTACGCGGACCATGCCCTCACCCTGGCCCAGCATCCCTCGGAGACCGACGAGCGGATGATGATCCGCCTGCTGGCTTTCGCCCTGAACGCCGATGGCAATCTCACGTTTACCCGGGGCCTGAGCACCGACGACGAACCGGACTTGTGGGAAAAGGATCTGACCGGCCACATCCGGCTGTGGATAGAACTGGGCCTGCCGGACGAAGACCGCATCCGCAAGGCCAGCAACCGCGCCGACAAGGTGATCGTGTATGCCTATGGCGGACGGCAGGCCGGCATCTGGTGGGACAAGCACCACAACAAACTGGAGCGTTACAGCAACGTGACGGTCATCAACCTGCCCGAAGAAGCCACCGCCGAACTACCTTCCCTGATGGAACGCACCATGACCCTGCAGCTCACCATCCAGGACGGCGATGTCACCATCGGAAACCACAGCAACATGGTATCCATCCGCCCGGAATACTTCATGGCAAGAGACTGAGCCGAGGGGCTGGACAGATAGGTGCTTCGCACGTAAGATTGCGCACTCGAAATCACCGCCCGTAGCTCAGCTGGATAGAGCGTTGCCCTCCGGAGGCAACGGTCAGAGAAAGAATCCGGAACCGAAGGCAACGGTCAAACATGCCAACTTCGTTGAAAACCGCCCGTAGCTCAGCTGGATAGAGCGCCGCCCTCCGGAGGCGGAGGTCAGAGGTTCGAATCCTCTCGGGCGGGCCATTCCCCTTATCCTTTCAACAACTTACCCAAAAGCTCATCTAAATCACCGCCAAGCTTTTATCACGACGCAGTCGTTATATCCGTTCAGTACGCGACTCAAATAATGACCTTCGCCCGTTCACACAAAAATCTCCGATTTTGGATTAAATTTCTGTCTGTGCCCAAACGGTGCCCTGACAGTGTAGTGGCATAGTGAACCTGGCCACCTGACTTTGAGTGTATGATCACTCACACAGAAAGTCAGGTGCAGACGATGACGAAGAATAGAAGATACAGCCCGGAATTCCGCTTGGAGGCCGCC